>Ga0209503_10000390_pt1 | contig 28588 bp, 17 predicted proteins | sample SouAtlMetagenome_2_FD_187448 | JGI IMG/M metagenome (GOLD analysis project Ga0209503, IMG submission 187448) | Marine eukaryotic phytoplankton communities from Atlantic Ocean - South Atlantic ANT15 Metagenome (SPAdes) (version 2) | ecosystem: Environmental > Aquatic > Marine > Oceanic | place... | reverse complement strand
TATTTCCTCAATCCCTGTTTCTTCCAACAGCTCACGCCTAGCAGTAGAATGGTGATCTTCCCCTGCCTCAACGTGCCCTTTTGGGAAGCTCCAGTGCCCTTGCGGGTACTGCAACAGAAGTATACTTCGATGATTGGCAAGTATGAACCCGCAGGAAGTCTCCATGAAGCTCGATTAATGGAGGGTGGGAAGAACCCTTGGGAAGCGGAAGCGATACATCAGGGTGGCTTCAGGAATGGCTATGGCGGGTGTCGACGAGTTGGAAATAACAAGGATTCTGACGGACAGTGATCTCGATGGGGTCCTTTCCGGCGCGATTTTACTCAGGAGATGGCCTGAAGCAGAGGTTCTATTCGGACATCCCGGAGCCCTGAAAAACGGACTCTATGATGATTTTATCAACAGCAAAACTGCGATCTGTGATCTTCCCTATCACCCTAAGTGTGGTTTATCCATAGACCATCATCTCTCAAACAAGCCAGAGTTTGAAGACGGGGTGCGCGTCTGGGAAGCAGCACCCTCAGCAGCCAGGGTCGCAGCAAACCTTCTAGGTCACATTATCGATCTGGAGGATCTCTCGGAGGCTTTGGAATGGACTGATCGCCTAGATGGCGGAATGGTGACTAGAGAGCAATATCTCTCAGAAGAGCCGATGGTGTGGATCGGGCGATCGGTGGGTGTGGGGGACGAAGTGGCCAGAGCAGCCATGTGGCTCTTTTCTTCCGGGCTTACGCCACACGAGATATCGGAAACGAGTGTTGTGAAGACGGCTATCGCTCAAAGAAAAAGAGAGAATGAAATATTGAAATTGGAAATAGAAGAGCGTTTGGAGATTGTTGATCGTTTGGCAATTGTTCGGATGCATGGCTTGGGGATGCGATCGAATGGATATGCTGTGACAGCTTACGCAGGGGATGCTTGCGATGCCTGTTTGATAACTCATGGCGACCTCGGGGTTTCCTTTGGGGAAGAGGGTGGCTATCCTGTTTCGGCTTCATTCTACACGAATTCATTTCTGCACAAGGATGGCGGGATATTCAATCTAACCACTCTTGCGACCAGGTTTGATCCCGATGGCGGAGGGCACAAAGATGCATGCGGATGTCGTATCAAACCGCTAGAAGGATCTTCTGTAGTCGATAGAGATGTTACGGAAGAGGACGTTGAGTCGAATATCGAAAAATGGGTCGGTCTGTGGTCGAAACGAATGTGATCTTTCGACGATGCGTTGATGTAGGCTCCCTGACGGCAAACGGGTGTCGGAGCACCACACCATGGAGAATCAACTTCTCGAATGTCTCGAAGTAATGTCTGCTGCGGGAGATGATGAACGGGCACGTTTGAGTCGCGTTGCTCGGAATATCGGATATGAAGAGCTCACAAAACCTTGGAAAGGGCTAGCTAAGATCGCCGCTTCCAAAATGGCTCCGAAAGGTGCAGAAGATACAGGGAGTTCGAATAGGCCTGTTCGTCGTAGTGGAAGAAGATCTGTGCGCGAGAGGAGGGGGCGCAGTCCAGTTCAAGATGTAATAGACAACACGGAAGAGGCAAATGCAGGCTATCGTCTGTGTCGGATGCTTCTAATTTCAAATAACGATTCGGACGTCTCTAAATCTGATATTGATTCAATCAGAAATGAATGTGAGGATGGGCTTCATCCCGTGTGGGAGCGTCTTGCGCGCGAAGCGCCCATATTTGCCGAATTGAGCAGATTTCCCGTTAAACAGCAGGAGGAAAATACAGGAGATATCAATTTCTGGTCAGAATCTGCAAAATTTGATCCTCTAAATCATACAGAAGTTGCTTCTTGGTTGAATATCGAGCCTCCATTCTCTCTGTCGAGTGGTCAAAGGAGAGCGCTCAATCTTCTAAGAAAGGAATATTCCTCGAAAGTCGTCGTGAAAAGGGTCAAAGGACATCTGAGCAATATTGAGGAAGGGGGCGAATTGGAAGATTTCCTATACGGCATAATCGGATCATCGATAGGTGAAAATGTCGTAGAACGCCTTGAACGCGCTGTCAAAAATGACGGTGTCAAAGAAGTTGCGAAGATGCATCTTGCTCTCAACAGAATGAGATATGGAAATGCATCAAACGAAGCGTCGAACTGGATAGGAAAGGAAGATGTTGATCCCCTGGTCTCTTCCATAGTTCTCGAGGCTTGGAAGCGCATTGACTTGGAAGAGGTTGATTTGGATATCGAGAGGCTTCTATCCGGAGGTAGCTTGCTAGATATCCATAAGGAGGTGTGGCCCAATGGCCTTTCATCTAAAATCGCAAGTCTGCTAATTGAAAATGAAAGGTATGAGGAGGCTGCCAAAATATTGGTCGAGAGAACGGTCGACGCCAAGGAATGTCTCATTCTTGGGGCCAGCATTCCGCTGGAGGACTCGTCTCTTCAATCAATTATAGAAGACTCAGTCAAACGTTTGGGTTCTGATGTGTTAAAGGAAATCCTCGAAGATGGATCGTTGCCTGTAAGTGTGAAAATATCAGCTGCACGGGCTCTCATTGAAAGAAAAGACGTTTCTTACAGTGATGGAAATCTTGCGGATGTCCTAACATTGGGATGTGAAATTGAATTGCTTGCTAAGATACTGATGGGAAATGAAGAGTTGGGATCTCCCTTGAGGGGTTTGCTAGTATGGCATCTACTTCCTGCTCATCTTGGTATGAGTCATTCTGATGAAATCTTGTCCCTACGAAAGGCATCTCTAACATCCCTAAAAATAATCGAAGATGAATGCATAAGCGACGTATCCATAGCGCTGTTATCTGTGATGAATGGTTTCTCAAAAGACTTGAGTGCCCTTCATGAGTTGCTCGGAAGTAAAGGTGTGATAGAGTTGAATCAGACAAGAAGAGCGCTTCTTTCAGAAGGTTCCGGGATTGTCAAAGAAAGCATTCTTGAGCAGCTCTCTAAATCATCCGAGACGGCTAACATGAATGAGATTGAGAGAGGTCTCTTTAGATCATTGATAATGTCATTAAGATTGAATCGTGCTCGTGTTGACTTGCACATGCAGACCGATGAAAAACGCAAGGCGGCGATATCCTCTCTTTCTTCAATTATGACGGCAAGGCCTCCTTCGATGGAGATTCTAATGTCCATCTCAGAAATTGTTGAAGAGCATAGTCTTCCGATTCAAGAATTGGATGATTGGTATCGGAAACACGCTCCGGATGCAATATCTGCTCAGATAGCGAGGGCAGGGATTTGGTTGGGCAAAGGAGACCATCGAAACGCAGGAAGAGCATTCAGAGAAGCTGCAAATCGCTCGGAGGGCTTCGAAGCACGGACTGCATTGAATCGAAAGGCATTGATTCAACTCGCTCACGCCAAGGCTTGGAAAGATGCTGTCGATCTAATTGAAAGAAACGAAGAGTTGCTAGCTGCAATAACAAACAAGTTTCAACTATTTCTCAGAGTTTGCAATGAATATGAAAATGGAAAGAAAGACGCGGCAACAGGTCTTATCGTAAATTACGTCAAAAATTCAAGCCAGGACATGTCTGATGAGATTTCCAATTTGGAGGGATACTCTTCCGAATTGGGACTTCCGGGTGAGCCTTTTGAAGGGAGATTGAAAGCAGCAGTCAAGCGACTGGAGCGTTCTGGTCGTAGGAGAGGGGTTGGTCGAGAAGATGGTTGGAAAGATGCGCTTAATGATGCAAAGACTGTCATCGATGTTGACGATATTGCAACTCAGCAGGCAGATATGAAGCCTCTTGCGGGGCTAAGAGTATTCCAATCCGCGATTAGATCCGGATCTTTCGATGATAAAGATGTCAAAAGACTTCGTGGGGTATTGAGAATCAAATTTACAGAGTTGGAGAGATCGATACCGATAAGAGATCGAAAGATGTTCGAAATATCCGGATTGAAGCCACTGGTCATTGTAGATACGAATATACTCATACAGGCATTCAAAGATGAGCTCCTCAACAGAGTCTCGACCGATGGTTTTGGACAACTTGTTTGGTCCATGGAACGAGCTTTCCAATGGGAATTGCGGCGACGGGGGAGTAGTGGAAGCATCATGCTATACGTCCCATCCGCCGTAAAAGGGGAGTTCGCCAATAGGACTCGAAGCGTGAAGTCTGCCAAGAGTTTGTTCGATGGCGAATATCAGGATCAGGTTATGTGGTCAAAGATTGAAGAGGGAGTGTTGCAAGAGATTCGGAAGGATGTTATCGAATTGTTCGACACAGTTTCTCTTTCATTCGAGGGTAGCCCAGATTTAGAAAGCGGAATGAGTGATTTCCTAATTAGACATGAAGGGATATTCGAGCGGATAGATGAAAGGAAGCGTATTCTAAGAGATGAGGAGCCTGCAAGATCTGTTATTGGTGGGCGTGCGATATACCCTGAAACAGGCGATCTGGAAATAATGCTTGATGCGGCTAGTCTCGCATCCTATACGAGTGCTTTCTCGTCCAACCTGAAAAAGATCGGATCGGTACATGTAGCGACCCGTGATTCTGACTTCAGGATGATAAGAAGGTCTCTGGAAGAGTCTTATGGTTTCAGTGTGGTAAGTGATGCTGGAGAAGTCTCAAAATTGGTGCCCTCTCAATAATCTGTTCTTGACCAAGTTGCTCTATACCGTGTTGTGGAAGGATCATCGTCTGGCAGAGTAGCTTTGACCATGCTCATTTGGCCAAGGGGCTCACCTATGCTCTCGATGAATGCGTGATTAAGGGGCCATGGGGGTCCCTCGTGTGGGTTGCCGTCTTCATCAAATCTGCCGATACAAACCAGATGTCCGTTCTTGGCTACAAAGAGGGGGAGTTTGCTTGCTGCGTCATGTCGTATATTTTCGGGGATTGCTTGTAAAATGTGAACTTCTAGGACCAATGCAAACTCGCTCGTCCACTCATCAGGAGGATTGAGCAAATCGGCCACGGCCCACTTTATATCACTTTTTTCATGTCTTTTTTTTGCCCATTCGACCGCAGTGGGTGAGAGGTCAAACGCGACTACGTCCCAACCAATTTTGTCTAGGAAAACGGCATCTTCACCAAGACCGCATCCCACAACCAACGCTCGACCAGGGGGTTTGCCAATTGCCCAGTCGACCACAAATGGACTTGGGTGGCCATCTGACCAAGGAATCCATTTATCGTTACCTTGCGCAGACGAATATAGCTCTTCAAACCACGAGAGCGGTTCGTTTGTAGATGCGGCTGCATCGGACATCTCCTTTAGCCTGAACCTTATTTCATCCATGCTCTACTCAAAGGGCATCTGCTCAAATGTTCTTCCTCGATTCGCGTTATCGTGTAGTGACATCAAATTGTTTAGGGATTCCTAAATTGAAACTAAATCTTAAAGATGAAGAGCGTGACAGAGGGGACCATGGAGCTTAGACAACGAATTGACAAAAGAAAGACTGCGATCTTCGGCGGGTCTATGGCATTGGCTTTGATAGCACTGCCATCCGTGACCGCTGAGACTCAGATACTTGCAGAAAATGACTGGGTGGGAATCAGCTTCTGGATAGCAACAGCAATGATGCTAGCCTCGACTGTTTTCTTCCTAATTGAGAGGCAAAATGTGCCTGACAAGTGGAAGACATCCATGACAGTGGCCGCACTGGTTACTGGTGTTGCTTGGTACCACTACACGTACATGCGCGAAGTCGCTGTTATGGAAGGCGGTGGATCCCCACTCGTCTACAGGTACATCGACTGGCTGATCACCGTGCCGCTACAGGTAGTAGAGTTCTACCTAATCATGGCAGCTATTGGAGCAGCAACCTTCGCCATGTTCAGGAACCTCATGGCTGCATCACTCGTGATGCTAGTCGCAGGATTCTTCGGAGAGTCTGGGGCTATGGACTCTGTGGTCGATCTTGGTGCAACAGTATGGTGGATCATCGGAATGGCAGGATGGGGTTACATCCTGTATGCACTCTGGCAAGGCGACGTCAAGGAGGCATCTGCCTCCGGTAGCGACGGCGTCCAGTTCGCATTCACCTCGATGCGCTGGATCGTTACGGTCGGATGGGCAATCTACCCAATCGGCTACATGATGGGCAACGACATGATCAGCGGCTTCGACGTCGACGACATGAACATCATCTACAACATCGCCGACTTGGTCAACAAGACCGCATTCGGTATGATGGTCTGGTACGCAGCAACAATGGACTCCGAATAATCGGGATGTTCGGCTGATTACTGACAGACGTAAAGGGCCGGGGCCGCATACAGCGGCCCCGGTTCCCCTAATTTCTATTCTTTCAATCCAATTACATGTGTGATGTAATTGCTTCACCGAATTCACTACATGACAGAAGAGTGGCATCGTCCATAAGCCGTTCAAAATCATAGGTGACTGTCTTCGCGGAGATTGCACCTTCCATTCCCTTAACGATCAAATCGGCAGCATCGCCCCAACCCATGTGACGGAGCATCATCTCCGCTGAGAGTATGAGTGACCCTGGGTTTACTTTGTCTTGACCTGTGTATTTCGGTGCTGTTCCGTGAGTCGCCTCAAATATAGCGATTCCAGATTCGTAGTTGATATTCGCACCGGGCGCGATTCCTATGCCGCCCACTTGAGCAGCGAGGGCGTCAGAAATGTAGTCGCCATTGAGATTCATTGTCGTGAGGACGCTGTATTCTCGTGGTCTTGTTAGTACCTGCTGGAGCATAGCATCGGCGATGACATCCTTGATTATGATTTGATTTCCGGTTTCAGGATTGTCCAAAACACACCAAGGTCCGCCATCGAGCTCCTTTGCCCCGAACTCCTCACATGCAATCTGGTAGCCCCAATCTCTGAAGCCCCCTTCTGTAAATTTCATGATGTTTCCCTTGTGCACTAGCGTTACATTCGGCTTATCCTCGGAAATGGCGTGATTGATTGCCGCTCGAACGATTCTTGCTGTGCCTTCTTTACTCACTGGCTTGATGCCTATGCCTGATGTTTCTGGGAATCTGATCTTAGTCACGCCCATCTCGGTCTTAAGGAAATTAATCACCATCTTAGCTTCCTCACTTTCTGCTTCCCATTCAATTCCTGCATAGACATCTTCACTATTCTCTCTGAAGATGATCATATCAACTGCAGCTGGGTCCCTTACAGGACTGGGTGTTCCAGAATACCAGCGAACGGGCCTTACGCATGCATATAGATCTAATTTTTGACGGAGTGCCACATTTAGGCTTCTAATTCCGCCACCGACGGGGGTGGTTAACGGCCCCTTGATCGAAACTAGTCCGTTTCTCATTGAGTCGAGTGTTGCTTCAGGAAGCCACTCTCCAGTCTTGTCAAAGGCCTTCTGCCCGGCCAATACCTCTTTCCATGTGATCTTCCTTTTGCCAGAATATGCCTTTTCCACAGAGTCGTCCACTACACGTATCATGACTGGGGTTATGTCTACGCCTATTCCATCGCCCTCGATGTAGTGGATTATGGGGTCTTCAGGCACGATGATGGTTTGTCCTTCTTTCTCAATTTGTGTCCCCATGCTCTTCCCTCATTACCGTTGGCTGGTGACTCCCTCATGAAGCCAACCCTCATGACGGGGGTTGGATGAGGTTCGTTCATGCAGGGCATGGTGCGGTGGAAAGGAGACGGATATGAAGGTAAAACAGGGGGCGGTAAAGAGTTCTCAATCTATGACGATTCTTCACCCAGCCCCATGGAGATGGTTCTTCACGCGCATGCGACATGCTCACTCATCGATGTGGTTGGTGGGCTCAAAGAAAGACGTGATAGCCTTAGAGAAGCGCGAATTGATATTGACTCTGTCAGAGCTGAGGATTCTCCAAGAGTCTTCGAGAAGGTTCACTTTGTGTATGTAATTAGAGGAGATGTCCCCAAGACACTTATTGAGAGGATTATTCATCGATCCCACGAGTCCTTATGCTCTGTGGGCATCATGTTAACTCGCGGTGGTTTAGACCTCACGTGGGAGCTTGATTTTGAAGCTTAATTATATGTCAAAGAGCATGCCTGCTGATATTCTAAACATGAGTCGTATTGTCCCATCTAGAGATTCTTCTAGAGAACCATTAAACACCCCCCAGTGTCGATGTTGAGTCCCTCGCTCTGAGGTTTCGGGGCGAGTGCGAGGAGGAGTTGATACCATGCAAACAAGAACTGAGAAAGGAGGAGCAAATTCGGATGATTCAGTTGGAACGGGTCTAGTCATTGAACGTCGTTTCACAGCGGTCGGCGAAGACCCATTCGACCAGTTTGAATGGATTGAGATGGATGTCGAAATAAGAAATGCGGATGGCTCTCTGGCTCATCGCATAGATGAGGTGCGACTGCCTTCTGGTTATTCTGGCGTCCCAGGCAAGGTACTGGCACAGAAATACCTCCGGAAGGCAGGTGTTCCAGCAATTCTACGAAAGGTAGCAGAAGAAGGCGTACCAGAGTGGCTTCAGCGAAGTGAGCCGGATCATGAAAAGCTTCAGACGCTTGAGCCAAATCAAAGATACATTGGAGAAAGCCATGGGAGAGAATTGTTCAGAAGGTTGGCTGGAACATGGACCTACTGGGGCTGGAAACATGGGTATTTCGAGGCTGAGGCTGATGCAAGGGCCTACTTTGATGAGATGTGCTTCCTAATCGCAAGTCAGCGTTCAGCGCCAAACAGTCCGCAGTGGTTCAATACGGGCCTTCATTGGGCATATGGCATCGAAGGGCCTGCGCAGGGTCATCGATACGTCGATCCGACCACAGGGGAGTTGATGACTTCAACAAACGCCTACGAACACCCCCAACCACATGCGTGCTTCATTCAGTCCGTATCTGATTCGCTAGTTGGAGGGAATGATTCGATAATGGGGCTCTGGAATCGGGAAGCTCTTCTTTTCAAATACGGATCGGGAACGGGCTCTAACTTCTCTAACATTCGAGGATCTGGTGAGCCTCTTTCTGGAGGAGGGACATCGAGTGGTCTACTGTCTTTCCTTAAAATCGGGGACAGGGCTGCAGGTGCGATAAAATCAGGGGGGACCACACGCAGAGCTGCGAAAATGGTAACGCTTGATCTGGATCATCCGGATATAGAGGAGTACATTGACTGGAAGCTTTCTGAAGAAGAGAAAGTTTCCGCTCTTGTTATCGGCTCTAATCTATTACAGGGGCATGCGAATGCGATAATGGATGCAATCTGGAGTTATGACGGTAGTGGAGATAAATTGGATGTAAATGACAATTCATCGCTCAGAACAGCAGCAGCAAAGGCCCTGAGGGACCATGTTCCAAATTCTCATGTGAAGCGCTTCCTCGACCTTGCTGACCAGGGTTGGAAATCTATACAGTTTGATACACTGGATACTGATTGGCAAGGAGAGGCGTACGGTACCGTTTCTGGGCAGAACTCAAACAATTCCGTTCGAGTTCCTAATTCATTCATGGATGCATTAGAGAATGATGGTACATGGAACCTGTATCATAGAACTGAGTTGAAGAGCGCTAGTGAAGAAGGGCGTGAGCCGTCGCCTTGCCGGTCTATGCCTGCGAAGGAATTGTGGGGCAAGGTAGCGTATACAGCATGGGCCTGCGCTGATCCAGGTGTTCAATTTGATACGACCATAAACGAATGGCACACATGTCCTGAAGGTGGACGGATCAATGGATCAAATCCATGCTCAGAGTATATGTTCCTAGATGATACAGCTTGCAATCTAGCCAGCATAAATCTTCTACACTATTTTGATACGGGAGCTCAAAAATTCGATATCGCTTCATTCCAACACAGCGTCAGACTTTGGACCATAACTCTCGAAGTGAGTGTATTGATGGCGCAATTCCCCTCTGAAGAAATAGCTAGAAAATCATATGAGTACAGGACTCTCGGTCTCGGATACTGCAATCTTGGCTCTTTATTGATGCACATGGGCCTCCCTTATGCCGATGAGCGTGCTTATGCTGTATGCGGCGCTCTGACTTCGATCATGTGTGGTGAATCGTATGCAACCTCAGCGGAACTCGCAGGGGCTCTTGGTCCGTTCCCAAATTATGAAGAGAACGCAGAACATATGCTACGTGTAATGCGAAATCACAAGAGGGCAGCTTACGATAGCAAAGGTAGTGAGTATGAAGGGCTCACTATAACCCCTATGGGAATTGATGCAAAACGATGCCCTGGTGATCTGCTAGACGCAGCAAAGTCGGCGTGGGATAGAGCTGTCCAGGGCGGTGAAGAATATGGGTACAGAAACGCTCAGACGACTGTGATTGCCCCTACGGGAACCATTGGCCTTGTGATGGCTGCGGACACGACTGGTGTCGAGCCGCAATTCTCACTAGTTCAGTATAAACAGCTAGCTGGTGGCGGCACCCTTCGAATCATCAACAAGGGAGTTCCGAGCGCGCTGAAGCGACTTGGTTATTCCGAGGGAGATGTGACCTCCATCGTTGATCATATCATGGGAACTGGTCGTCTTTCAGGGTGTCCTGGGTTGGATACTGGTCTCTTACAGAAGAAAGGGTTCACAGATGAGGTGATCGATAAAATTGAATCTTCAATGCCCGATGTGTTTGACATTCGATCTGCATTCTCTCCATCGGTTCTTGGAACTGATTTCTGCACAACAGTATTGGGGCTCTCGGAAGAGGAGTGCGGAGATGTTTTCTTTGATACGCTATCCCATATCGGACTTTCAACGGATGAAATAGAGCAGGCGAATGATGTCGTCTTCGGATATGGTAGCATAGAGGGCGCACCGGGTTTGAAGGATGAGCATTTGGCTGTCTTTGACTGTGCGACACCTTGTGGTAAACACGGAAAGCGCTCCATTGATTGGCAGGCTCATGTTCTCATGATGGCAGCCGCACAACCATTCATTTCAGGGGCCATTTCAAAGACAATAAACATGTCAGGAGATGCCTCGATTGATGATATTCGGGAAGCATATGAGCTCAGTCATAGCACTATGAACAAAGCTTGTGCGGTATACAGAGACGGCAGCAAACTGTCACAGCCGCTGATGAGTCAGATCGTAGATACCTCGATCCTCGAAGATGAAGATGAGTCCGGCACTGTCGATGAGATGGTTAAGGAGGCTGTAAAAATCATACCAGTTCCTGACGAGCTGGCTCAGCCAATAGCGGAAAATCTTGTACAGAGCTTCATCGCGACGAGGAAAGCCATGCCAGATGTGCGAGATTCCAAGACGACAAAGTCGAGAGTTGGTGGGCACACAGTATACCTAACTTCGAGCGAGTATGAAGATGGCAGGCTCGGAGAGATCATGATAACCACCTCAAAGGAAGGGGCGGCATGGAGATCTATGTTGAATCAATTCGCAATTGCGGTGTCCATTGGTCTTCAGTACGGGGTTCCGCTTGATGCGTTCGTGAAGTCGTTCACATTCCAAAAGTTCGAACCCAGCGGAATGGTTGCCGGCGGATCTGGAAGAGTGAGGATGTCAACGAGTATCGTAGACTATATCTTTAGAGAGCTAGCCATTGAATATCTTGGAAGAAACGATCTTGCACATGTGTCTGAGGAAGATCTTGAGACGACCTCGATAAGCCGGCCTGTTCCAACGGATGACGGTCTTCTGCGCCATCAAGGAGAGAAGCGCGAAGTCCAGATGACCCTTACATCCTCGACGGCCGGACCGGTCGAAGATGAGATGACGAAAACAAGAAGGTTAGCGCGTGAACGCGGTTTTACAGGGGATATTTGCGATGATTGTGGGAGCAGCCAGATGGTCAGAAACGGAACCTGTCTGAAATGCAACGCATGCGGATCGACAACTGGATGCTCGTAAAATTATCTGCTTTCTCTACCCATGATTTCTTCTCGTAAAGAAGTCGCTTCGCTTTCCGATTCATCATTAATCCGCCTTAATGTGGCTTCAAAGGCATCGATCGATATTTTTCGTTGTTCAGAGATCAGTCCTTTGAGGCGTGATTTAGAGAGGTCGCCACCGTCGAGCCATGCATGGCTCAGTAGACCTTGTTCGTCATTCGGATCGTAGTCCAGGTAGGTTCTGAAGCCAGATTCGATCAGTCTTCTAATCGAACGGTCATTTCCAATAGAAATGAGATGTGCTGCACGAATGGGGTATTCTTCGGGTCTCTGCGTGCATAGGGAAGCAAGAGCATTGGAAAGTATGGATATCAAAGAAGAGTCATCGGTGATGGCGAGCTTGTCGTGTATTTCTAACGCTAGATTTGGCATTCTTCCGGATAAAGCATCGAGGTGATCGGCGAGTAACTGGCTCACAGAGCGAATTCCCAAATCGCATGTGCTCATAAGGGCGCGTCTTGCAGAATCTGAGTCGTGTGTTGAAATCTGAATCATAGCATCCAAGCATCCAGAGCAATTTGACTCTGGGTATCGAATTATGGCCTCCAGCGCCCTATTTGCTATTTGGAGTCTGAATGCGACCGAGGGATACATTGCGAGAGCGGGGAGCCATGAGTTAACGGCGGGCATGGATTGTGAATTGTCCATGGCATCCAAAATCGAATTCACCGCGAGTATCCCCCTTGGGTGTGGTATCTGTTCACCATGGATTGGTATCTCCATACTTCCAAATACCATTGAGAGTATAGAATTAGGTCTCTCAATCGCTGCAAATGATCCTTGTAAAGTTCGACCGGCGAATAAGGCATAACCAAGATACCAACGATCTGTATCTGGATGGTTTTCATCTAATGCCGATTTGAGCCAGTCGATGGCCATCATCATCGATATCTGGTCTGCGATATCATGAGTATTCTTGTGAAGCCATGCTTCCAACCTCTCTTCATGGTCAAATAAGCCTGGAATAGGGCGGTACATTATCTCAATAACATCCTCAAGTCGAAGGTCGAAACCTCGTCGATCGGCTGCATGTAATCCTGCTGCCTGCTGGGTCAGTTTGGTTGAGTTTGTGGGTCTAAGGGCTGGAAAATCTGGTAGCTCATGAATGGGGTCATGTATCGTAATAGACGACCATGCGGCCTGAATGGCTTCGTCAATCAGATTTCCGACTATCTCAAAGATGATTGGTCGTGAATCTCGACGGTGCATCTTAGCACCGGAATTCATATCTCTAATTCGATATTTAGATTCTGGATTAATTCCTTGTATCTATTTCGAATTGTGACTTCAGTAACTCCAGCCACCTCTGCGACTTCTCGTTGTGTACGGCGCTTGCCGCAGAGGACACTCGAAATGTAGATTATCGATGCAGCGATTCCAGTGGGGCCACGACCACTTGTCAACTCTTTTTCCTGGGCCTTGGCAATGAGTTCGTATGCCTTAGACTGTACTTCTGCATCGAGATCTAAACCGGAGCAGAATCTGGGGATGTAATCTTCTGGCTTGGTTGGAGGTATTTTCATCTTCAGCTCACGAACCATGAACCTGTACGTTCTTCCGATCTCTTTTCGGCCGGTTCGGCTAGCTTCGCCGATTTCATCCAATGTTCTCGGGTTGTTACACTGCCGGCATGCAGCATACAATGACGCTGCAGCGACGCCTTCAATCGAACGCCCTCGTATCAATCGCTTTTCTACAGCCTTCTTGTAATTCACAGCAGCAGTTTCACGGATTGTTTTTGGTAAATCTAGCCTGCTAGCCATTCGATCCAATTCTGCAAGGGCCATAGCAAGGTTTCGCTCTGTTGCATTAGAAACTCGAGATCTCTTCTGCCACTTTCTCATTCTGTAGAATTGGGACCTGTATCTGCTTGAAATTGTCTTCCCGGAGTAGTCCTTGTTTTGCCAATCGATATCGGTTGAGAGGCCCTTGTCATGTAGCATGACGGTCATTGGGGCTCCAGTACGTGCTCGCTGATCTCCTTGTTCGGGACTGAAAACACGCCATTCTGCGCCTTGGTCGATTACTTTGTCCTCCAGGACGAGTCCGCAATCGTCACACACCACTTCGCCACGGGTTTCGTCACGAGTGAGATTTCGGCTGCTGCATTCAGTGCATTTTACAGTATCTTCGACCAAATATTCCGACATTATTTGTCACCTATCATTACCATCAAAAGAGAAGGTATTATATTCTCCAAAAGTCTTCTTATTTAAATATATCACTATGTTAATACATCCACTTTGATTTAGATTTTTGCCGTTGGCATCATAACCTCGAGCCTCTGGTTTGGTAGTGGGGAGAACGATGGGAGAATGGCCTCCGAGTGAAATATCACTGTCCAAAAATGGACGTGTTCTATTCCTGACGAAGGATCCTTCACTCATCAAGGCACAATTATACGACGGCCTCGATCTTAAAATGAAAGATCTGAATATTGAAGATTTGATGGATGATATCAATACTGACGTAATGACGCCAGCATGGGTTTGTTTCGATCACGAGCCTGCTGTTATTGCAGAGAATGCTTACGCGGGTTTGCTTCATGAGGGTGAAAGGGTATTTCGCCAGGGCGCATTGAAAGAAGGTGGATTTGAGGTGATTGTCAGCGGGCATAGAAAAGGGACGGGGAGCAGTCGTGAAACGGCCCCACAATGCGAGAGGTGGTCTGGAATCCGAATAGTAATTGCAGCCTCATTCGCCCCCATACACGAACGCAACAACATCAATCTTGGTCAGGTAATGGGGAATCATGCAATGTTGGAACGGTTACAGGGTGGTGAAATCATTCCTCTATCAGAATTCACTGAAAAATATGATCCCGTAACCCGACTCATCCTAGAAAATGGAGGAATTCTACCCTTCGCAAAAAAAATGGAAGCGGGGAGTGTGATTCTACCAGAGATTTCGACTAAAGAAAAACCAATGACCATGGTGGAGAAGATCATATCTAACAAATTAATTGGCAGGGGTGATGCTCCGTGTTTCGTCTCACCGGGCGATGCTGTACTCGCAACAGTAGACGGAGGTTACAGTCATGAGTTCACAACAGCTCAAGTCCATAATTTCCTGAAGGAAGAATATGGAGAAGATTATTCCTTACCAAACCCTCCAAAATTTGCTGTTTTTGAAGATCATCTGCTCTATGCACCAGGAGTTCCGAGATTTGGTGCGTTCACTGACAAGATCCAGACCTTACGTGACTTACAAGTGGTTTTCCAACGACATACGGGAGTTCGAGATTATTCTGCAAAGGACGGGGTGAGCCCGGGCATATGTCATCAAGTGGCACGAGAAGAATTCATTGATGTGGGAGATTTCATTCAAGCTACTGACAGCCACACTTGCATGGGCGGGGCGTCTAACGCCCTTACATATGGCGTTGGTTCGACAGAATATGCGAATCTTGTACACAATCAATTTGCATTCGTAAAGGTTCCAGAAAGTATTCGTTTCGAATTGACGGGTTCGTTGAATCCGGGTTGCACTGCTAAGGATGTAATTTTACACATACTTTGGCACTATGCCAAGCACTCTGATACCCTAGATCGGTCAATGGAATTTGGTGGTACTGGTCTTGCTTCTTTATCGATGGATGAAAGAGCGACATTATGCAATATGGCGACAGAGTGTAGTGCAAAGACAGGGATATGTGAACCAGATCAACTAACAATCAATTGGCTGTTAGAAAGAAGAGACGATTTGAATGAGGAAGATATTCGTGATTCGTTCGTGTTCCCAGATCTTGATGCGCATTACGATGGGGGGATACACGTAATCGATCTCGACCGGATACGGCCAATGGTCGCCCATCCGGGCAATCCGGATGAAGGCGTGCCTTCTGATCCTACTAATGGGGCCTATATTGACGAGATAGGGGATGTTCGAGTTGACATAGCATATGCTGGTTCATGTACTGCTGGAAAGGATGATGATTTTGCATATTATGCTATGGTCACTAAAGCCGCTCTTGATGCGGGTATGAAAATAGCAGATGGAGTAGAGTGTTACATTCAATTCGGATCTAAATCCGTAAAGGAACTATCCGAAAGAAACGGATGGAGTTCGATGTTCGAAAGGGCGGGCGTGAAATTGATTGATCCTGGTTGTGGCGCATGCATCGGGGCTGGTCCGGGGGTTTCGAATGACGTTGATCAGGTTACTGTGTCTGCGATCAATCGAAATTTTCAGGGTCGTTCTGGTCCGGGCAAACTGTATCTAGCCAGCCCACTGACGGTGATGGCTAGTGCATTTACTGGGAAAATTACTGCATGGAATCCGAGTCTTTTCGATTGATTGCCGCCTGAGGTGTGCTTCAACAGCGTCTCACGAATGATTCGATCATGAATCGGGTTCCGTTGGATTCAAGATATGCTTCATTGTCAATAATTTGCATTATGACGGGGCATGCTCTAAGTGCTATCTGACATTATGTCCGGTCTACCGACAGGAGGCCCCTTGTCATCAGGGCAAAGGGAGGACCTTGTAGGACGGTGGTCGAAATGGACAAGGCACAGAGGATTGCGAGCAAACAAAAGCAAATCTCGATAAGCGAATTCTTTGAGAAGAATAAGCATTTTCTTGGATTTGACACCCATCAAAGGGCGATTATAACAGCTGTAAAGGAGGCTGTGGACAACTCTCTTGACGCTTGTGAAGAAGGACGTATATTGCCTGAAATACATGTTGAGATAAAACGGCTTGAAGGAGATCGCTTAGAGCTTGTAACTCAAGACAACGGCCCGGGGATTCCAAGAGATTCGATAGCCAATGTGTTTGGTAAATTCCTACTTGGTTCACGATTCCACGCCATTCGTCAAACCCGTGGACAGCAAGGTATAGGGATAACAGGAGTCGTGATGTATGCTCAGCTAACGACTGGTTCGACGACGACTGTGCTATCGAAAATTGAAACAGAATCAACTGCTGTGAGGGTTGATCTTGCATTGGACACAAAGAACAACAGGGCCTTGAGATCTAATGAAGACAGGATACCCTTGGAAGAGTGGTTTGAAGAAAGCGGCATAGAATCGCTTCATGGTCTCAGAATTAAAACAGTAATGGCAGCTAAATATCAGAGAGGAAAGCAATCTGTCCATCAATATCTTAGAATGACTTCCATTGTCAATCCTCATGCCACGATCAAACTGAAAGTGATTGGTAAGGATGGAGAAATTATCGATGAAGGGGAGTGGATAAGGACCACCAAGATATTGCCTAGGCCTGTTGTTGAGATTCGCCCCCACCCCCATGGTATGCAATTTGGAACACTGCAGAGAATGCTAAAGAATACCAAGGAGAGGAATGTTAAATCATTTCTTAGAAAAGAGTTTGAGAAAGTATCTCCACTCGTCTCAAAGAAGATCCTGGAACACGCGGAAATAGATGAGAAGAGAAGGCCTTCTGGTTTGAGTGTAGAGGGGATTCAAAATCTGCTCTCTGCTTTCATGGCGGTAAAGATACAAGCTCCTCCAACAGATTGTCTTTCGCCCATTGAGGATCTTTTGATCAAAAAGGGACTTGAAAAGGCAATAGATTCGAGATATGCAGCAACAGTCACGAGGGCTCCTACTGTAAGCCAAGGGAATCCGTTCCAAGTAGAGGTTGGCCTAGTCTTTGGCGGGGATCTTCCTTCAGATGGGTCTGTGGAAGTTCTGAGATTCGCGAACAGGGTACCTCTAATGTATCAACAAGGAGGGTGTTTGCTGACTAAGGGGATCGAATCAATAGACTGGCGAAGATATGGTCTTGAGCAGACAGGAGGGAAGGGGGTTCCCAAGGGCCCGGCTGCTATACTCGTGCATCTAGCTTCAACCAATGTTCAGTTCACTAGCGAAGCAAAAGAGGCTGTCTCTGAAAATGAGGAAGTTCTTGATGAGTTGCGAAGAGCTCTTTTCGAAGTGGGGAGGGGGCTTCAAGGACATAGGAAGAGGATTGGTCAAAGAGAGAAATCTCGAGAGAAATTTGACTTGATCAATAAGATCTTACCAGAAATAGCTTCCAAATCTTCATCCATGCTTGGGCGCCCTGAACCGGATCTCTCCCCGATAATAACCAAAATTATGAATGCTGTATTTTGTGAGGAGGAAGTGATTTGGGATGCCAAGGAAAAGTTGGCCAGATGCTCGATAAAAATTTACAATTATACAGCAAGAGCTAGGGCGTATACCATTATTGTAAAATGGCCAGAAAGGGATGGGGTGGCCCTTGTTGAGAATGAAAGAGGGGGGCGTAAAGAAACTCTGGGGCTTTGGGCGTGGCGATTAGACGCGATAAATCCAGGTGGAATGACTGAGATTTCATTCGCAGTTAGCGGTTTAAGTCATGGAGATTGGAAAGAGGCTGAGGTGTTCTTCCGAGGCAATGGGGAAATAATAGGCTCTGAAAGAATAGACGAGTCCTTGCTAGAAGAGATTCGCAAGCAGGAAGGGCTCAAAGGAGTGGTGGAGGAATTCGTAGAAGAGTCTCCTATTCAAAGTCCGATGACTGAGGTAGCGTCAGAGGGGGATTCGTCCGTCGAGGCGAATGGAGAAGAGGAGTGGAAGAGCGGTAATACGCTATTCTGATGGTGGTTGTTATGCAAGATAGAAGTCGGAGTAAAGAAGAGACGGTTGACGCACTTCATGCGGTTGCAGCAGAAATGCATGATAGGATGATGAGGGGAGAGCCGCCGAGAATGACTCTGCCTGTTAGATCTAAGAAGAACATAGCCTTCGATGAAAAGTTGAATGTGTACAAATATGGTAGCAAGAAGACGATCAGGGATGCAACCAGTCTCGGTTCTGCACACCAACTTCTGAGGGCATTGCATGTCACTGAATTCATGGAGGACATGATTGAAAGTAAAAAATCGTCAACTCTGAGAGAGATGTACTACATCTCTGAGGGTTGGGGATATGGAAAATTCGGATCTCAGAATGAAAGTAACAATCTTGCTGAAGACTTGGAGATTGTGACGGGCTGTTTGAGAGAGGATTTCAAACTAAGGCCGGAAGAGGATGGCGCTAGAATAATTGGAAATCTTACATTCCAAGAAAGAAACAGACGTGGAGAGTGGATGAGGATAAACTGCAGAGATGATGTCGGCGATTCGGGCTATGGAGTTCCATACAATGTAGAGTCTGAAAAATTACAATTGGTAGAACACGATATTGATTTCATGATGGCAATCGAAACAGGAGGGATGTTCGATCGACTTGTAGAAAATGGGTTTGATGAGTTAGCAAGATGTGGTTTGATTCATCTGAAAGGGCAGCCGGCTCGTTCTACTAGACGTGTGATGAAGAGGATTAACGAAGAATGGGGAATACCAATTGTTGTGTTTACGGATGCTGATCCTTGGTCTTTCAGAATCTTTGCTTCTATTGCGTATGGCGCTATTAAAACAGCCCACATTTCAGAATATTTAGCGACTCCGAGTGCGGTGTATCTTGGTATAGAATCTGGAGATATAGAAGCATATGATCTTCCATCTGATGAGTTGACACCGAGAGACATAGAGGCTTTGAAAGCGGAGAAAAGCGATCCTCGATTCCAAAGTCAGGAGTGGATTGATCAGATTGATTTGATGCTTGACCTCGGAAAGAAAGCGGAGCAGCAGTCTCTTGCAAAATATGGTCTTGATTTCGTTACAGACACATATCTTCCAGAGAAGTTACAGCAGAAACTAGGGCTTGTCATCGGCTAAACTCCAAATCAGAGTTTGTTGTGATTGGTGCATGGCCCGCATGAGTTACCCCCTCATTGCCCTCGTGGCGAGTTTTCTTTGTGTGGCCTCTTTTGCTGTATCTTACTCAAATTTTGATGGTTATGGTGATCTTGATCCTGAGCAAAATAGCTTGAAAGCAATAGAATCGGGAGAGTCTTTCTCTATAGTCCTGGATGAATACGATCAGATCTGGGTCTATTCTGAAAATGGGAATTCGTCTAATGCCAGCGTCATGATAACGCTCAATGGAACGGTTGTGAATGGTACTTCGGCAAAATGGTATGATACCTTTCTTACCAGTGAAGATGGAAAGAGGGTGTATGTGCCTTTGACTAAACTTGGGCCAGGTGCAGAGGGGGAATATGTGTTTGAGAATGATGGGGCTTCCTTGTTGTATCTCGTTGATATGGTAGGTATAGGGGAAAATCTGTGGAAGGAGTCCTCTGTACAGATTATGGCTGTCTCGTGCTGCCTTTCTCCATTCTTGGCAATGGTGGGTATAATTGGTCTCGTCAGATCTTCAAAATCTCCCAAGACAGGACCTAAAATATTGGTATTTGATTCGAATGTGGGTATTCCAACGACTGAGGAAGTTTTCAGATCAGTGAATGGTATCTCCAAAGAAAGCGTGACTGCTGACGCTACCCCGGATCCGTGGAAGGAAGAGGTTTCTGAAGTTGAAGGCATGGTTGGAGAAGTGCGTGATTCTACTGAAGGGGTCCAATTAGACGAGGCTGCGGGTGATTGGCAAACTTGGGATGAAGGTTAGATTTGTCTCGTATGGTTTATGCGAGTCGCCACTAACCAACTCTCGGTTGGGAAGTCATGCCGGGGTTCGACGACGTCCTTTCGATTCTCGAAAATAAGTCGAGGAGGGAGATATTAGAATTGCTTACGAAGGAGCCGCATTACGCTCTTCAGTTGTCAGATCTTCTTCAAATTAGCCAGCAAGCAGTGGTTAAACATCTAGGTATACTGGAGAATGCTGGTTTTGTCTCAGTGGATAAAGTTCCTTCAGAGAAGGGGGGGCCGCCCAGGAAAGTGTACAAGGTGACGGAGTCGTTCTGTTTGCGTCTTGACCTTGGGCCTAGATTGTTCAAAACAAGTGGTAAAATGATGCCTTCTGGTGGACCGATACGTCTTTCCTCAAAGCTCCCAGATGGTTTAGAGGATGTAATCGATACAATGGGAACTCGTCGTAGAATACCTATGAATGAGGCAATGTCAATTCTTTCAAAATTGCAGACGCGGCTTGAGAAACTGGACGAACAGCGAGATGCGTTGATTGCTCTTCATCAACAAGTTATGATGAAGGTGGCGCCGAGTATCGAAGATCTGACTGATAATTACGAAGAGCGTCAATTGGCTCATGCCATGTTAGACCAGCCTAGACGTCCTGTTGATCTTGATCTCTTTTCACAGAGTATCAGGATCCAGTCTTCTCAAGCTGAAGGTATCATGGCGGGCTTGCGCGATCGCCTAATCAGGGATCTGGCACGAAGCAAGGGGAATGTTATCGCTGGAGGGGAAGGTGCCCCTCTGCCCTGGTGGCTGGTTCGTTGACTAGAATTCCATGTCGTCATCAGTATAGACCATCATGCTCCTCTTTTCGGCGTATTCTTTCATCGCCTCTATTCTTCGGCCCCAAATGACCACCACAGCAACCCCTCCAAGAGCAATAGTCGCCCCTATGATAATCACAGGAACGGAATAAGTTGCAACAGCCTCTAGTAGCGGGTCAAGGAATCGATTGTTGGAGCCCATCTTATCGGATAACGACCAGTAGTTGTTTGATTCATCAGACTCGATGATGTTGTTATCTGGATCTACGTATACTACTACGTCTTGAGAACCTGCTTCTACGATGTATAGCAAGGATATTTCCAAGAGTTCTTGATTGCTAGATTGAGACACGGGCATAACTGCCTCGATTAACTGCCGATAGACGATATTGTCCTCATCACAACCATTCTTTCGAATGTCGGATGGGCTCTGGTCGGCACAAAGGATTACGCTGACATCTGTAGCGTGTATATTTCCTATATTTTGTAACTTGACTGTAACTGAAATCATTTCGCCAACCGCTGCTCTTGACTGCGGGGCCTCTGCTGACAGTATCTTGAGATCGGGTGCTCTAAGCATCAGTTGGAGGACTTGCTCATTGGAATCACATGCTGGTGGGTAGTTGTCTGGAAGGCCGTCCTTATTCTCATCCAGGGTACATGAGTCGTCCCATTCAGGAGTCTCGTCAAAATCACCATCATTAGCAGCAGAGCCGTGTATTGACGTTGCTTTTATTCCGATCAGCCTGTCGCTTAGCTGTGCTTCATCATCAATCGATATAATCGCTACAAATTGAATGGTTGTGAATGCATCCATCTCAGGGAATGTTACGGTGCTCGTTGTCGAAGTGTAACATGCATCCGGTTCAGGTGCTATGCTCGGCTCAGGAGGAAGGCATGGCGCCTCTTTCGGATATTCTGTGTCAAAATCCTCAACCAGTGCATATGTGATCATCCACTTGGATAGTGTGTTCATTCCCGGAGTTGGATCCCAACCGCCTCCACCACCTAATTTTGTATGGTTGTGCAACATCGGTGTGTCCGGAACATTCCCGGCATTTGTGAGATTCATCAGGAAGCGAACGGTTCTGCCGGGGGCGCTGGTCTTTATCTTGGACTCCATAGCTGGATCCAACGTAATCCTGAGATCATGGAATTCTGTGATTTCTACTTGTAATTCGATGTTCTCTCTGACTCTGGTCCCTTCATAGGGCTCTTCGCTGAGGACGTTCAATACGACGCTGTAAGTTCCTGCCAGTGTCTTCTCTGGAACGTTGATGATTAAATCAAATTCTTTTGACTCGTCTCTTAGAAGTTCTCCGAAGTAAGCTCTTGGGATATCTATGTCCCAGATATACGCACCTTCTGGGCCAGTAACTGACTCGACGGTGATGTCGAATCGGTCGGGGCCGTTACCGGTGTTCGTAACTTCCGTGGTCAAAGGATAAGCTTGTCCGGGGTAGAGTTCTAGGATATTGGAGTCGACTTCAGTTTCAAGTTCGTAGACTTGGATCACGTTTGTCAGAAGCAGCGCGGAGTCCCTCACTTCAGGTGTTCCTTCGAGGTGTGCTTTGACCACAACAGATTCTCCGAAGCCGGCTGTTGCGTTGTAGGGGGCACACATATTCGCGGTGACCACGTATGGATTTCCGACAACAGCCCAAAATCTTGGAGCGTTTTCCGGAATTCCATTACCACCAGGCGCGCTTGAGAAATCTAGATCTACAGTCCAATGATCGTACCTCCACACACCCTGGGAGATGTCCGATGGCCTCTCCGATGGCCCACCAGGCGTGGTGAATATCAGTGATCCTGGGGAGTAGTTCTTTGTTACCTCTATGTCGAATTCGGCGCAATCACCGGGTAGGACGTTCAGACTCGTGCCGTCTGGTATCTTGAACACGATGTTTCCAGAAGTCTTCACTGAGACGTTTATCCAAAGACCGAGTACATCATACGTGCCATGATCGATTTGGAATATCGGTTCACCTGTGGACCATCCTTTGAGATATATCACATAGGTTCCCGGGGTTTGTGAAGTTGGTATGGTGACTCTGAGGTTCTTGGTTACTGCCTGCCCAGGATCGAGGGAGACTTCCGTTGGGAAATCTACACCCCAACCAAATTGTAGGCCCCACTCCATTTGGCCATCAAGCGAAGATGGGTCGTGGAATGCAAACGTATCGTAGACGTTGCCTGTATTTCTGATAATTATGGAAAAGGTGCCTGAACCGCCCTGCTCAACATCGATATTTTTGTTGATTGTGGATAGATCTATTCCATGGACCACATCCATCAGAATCACAAGTTGCCTCTCATCATCGATAGCAGGATCTTTGTATGAAACTGCTCTTACCTTGATCTCAGCTAATTGGTCACCTTCGGCTTGGTATATCGTGGGGGCCCTTACCCTCAAGTAAAGGGGAACTAGGTTTTCACCGTTTGAGTTGCCTTTGAGGTGTATGGGTGTGGATTGGAAAATCGGTGTGTGATTGGATGCGTAATATAGAGTAGCACTCCAGTTCATAGGTACGTCCTCTACAGTGAGGCGGAATGTATCTGCTACTAGATCAGAGGGGCCGGGTGTTGGGTTGTCGATAGTTAAGTTGTAGATCGTGCTCTCACCCGGTTCAATGACGTGATAATACGTCTCAGAAGGTGCGAGTGCGACGTCGACGAGCCCAGTTAAAACGTGGACATAGCACAACGTCTGTTTGGGACTGCCCGCTTCTCCACATTTAGTTGAGTCGGACCAGGCCACATGAGCTCCGCTTCCAAGGTCATTAGAGAATGCAGGCGGAGTTCCGAGTTGTGGGTTTCTAGGGGAATTAGGACCGAGCTTGCCAGATTCCCATGTGGATACCTCGAATATCTCCCACTCATCTAATACAGCTCTAGCGAGGTTGTTCAGAGTGGGGAATCCCTCGGGATATTGGTCAGTGGTACTGTTGAGGCGGGTGTACATGATCGTCTCGCCTTGGGATTTGTTACTATTATCGAGCCATGCAATGTGTATATTATCGAAATCATCAACCAGTATACCTGGAAGATATGATGTGGCCTCATATGGGCCTCTGTCGGGATTGTCGTCAAACCAATCTAATCCTTCGACATTGGAAATCGCAGAGTCCATGATTTGCTTGATACCAAACGCTGGTAACCCATCGCTTGCACCGTCCCACTGTCCTGCGCCCTTTAGTTTGAGGCGTGTGTAGAAGACCTCGTAATTGACATCTAATTCGAAGCCGTAGGGCCTCCCATCCATCCACGCAATATGCGTGTTCCCTTGACTGTCCAGAGCGACTTGTGGGTGAAGGCTGTATGCATCTTGTAATGTGACACGCGTGTCGTTTACAACAACGAGATGGCCATATCCTTGGAGATCGAGGGATGGGCCTACATCTTCGATGTAATATCGGCTACCAGAAGTCGCTGAACACTGTGGCACACAACGAGTAGCTGGCTGACCCGGGGCGAAACCGACCCACGGGTTATCTAGAAGGGCATATGGGTCTAGTACTGAAATGAATATTTCACGAGAGGCATTTGTTGCCAGATATATTAGCGCCTCTACCATGAACTGGAGTTCGGCTGCTGAGGAGGCTCCTGTTGGGAATGCGTAGACTGCTCCCTCAGCATGTGTCGTTCTAGGTGTTCCTCCATAGCAGGTTCTGGCCACTGAAGGAGTGCCTGGCTGGTTATTGGGGCATTCAGCGAGATCTCTCATCTGAGAACCTACGCTGCCATCTGCACCAGCCCAGAGAGGTACGGGGGATATTCCTGCGAGGACGCATGCATCGTGTGCCTCGTTCACGCTTTCACGGTCAGTAGCATCCTCTGGGGATCCGTCATTGGCATTCTCATCCGATATTGGTATGATGATCTTGGTGGCGTTTGGATTCCATCGATGGTCCTCTGTTGTCGGAGGGTTAGCAAGGTTGCCAAGTCTTCCCTGCGAGTCTCTCCATGAAAGACAGGACCATGTGGAAGAGGGGCCCCATGCTTCCGAGCCTTGGCCCCCTCCATCATAACTCAGCGATATAGCGGCGTTGTTCAATACTGCACCAGTCAGCTTTCGGATGCCTCCTGATGTGTCTGCAGGAGTTTGGCCAAGGTGATTCGAACGAGGTCCTTGACTTCCTGATCCTCCTGTCTGATATGCCGTGGTGCAATAGCCGGAAGTTGCAGCAGCAACTTGTTGCACTCCCCCTATTCCGTATAATGTTTCAAATACAGTCATATTGGCCTGTTCTAACATGGGTTTGAGACCGATGAAATTGCCGCCGGATGAAAATTGACCGCCATAGAAAACCGTGCACATGTCTGCCCATTCGGTCCCCATCGATCCAGAAGTATCGATTGGCACTACCATCTCGACCTTGCCTCCTCTTGTGTCATCCCAAACCACCTGAACGAAATCATCGTTGTCTACGGCGATGTCTGGGTGCCCCTTCATCCCAATTATTGGTGTCAGAAGTGTAGCGTCTATTTTTGACTGCGCCTCTCGGCTAGAGACGTCTATCTCAATCATTTCATAATAGATCTGGGTCTGTGAATAATAGAGGTCTAATGGGTCGTTATTGTCTTGCCAAACGATGTGTGCATTATCCAATGAATCTACAGCCACAGCGGGCCAATCCCTATCTTGACTCCCAGTCCTTATTTCATAGTCGTCAATTATGGAAATGCCATTCAAGCCATCAATTGCATTCGAGCCGTCCTGTTCATGCATTGCAGGATCTAACAACTGATACCAGATTGTCCATTGTCCAGATCTATCGGCCCAAACGATATGCACTTTGTCCTCAGAATCGATTGCGACGTCGGGGTGCCATGCTTGATGCGCACCGGGATTGGAAATTTGTGTTTCAGAAATCAGTGTCTCGCCAGAGGGGCCTAACATCTTGTAATACAAATGCTGAGTATTCCGACTCCACACAAAGTGTACATTGCCCTCTGAGTCAGAGTCGACAGCCACCATCGAATCTGAGTTAGGTCCGCTGTTTACGACGTTGATTGCATCTGTAAGAACAATTTCACTGGCTTGTACCGGAACTGCAACACCCATTGCGGCGACTATGCTGGAAAGCATTAGCAAAGTCATCATGATGCTGGAACGCTTCTTTCTATTCTGCATGGATACCACTCAGTATGCTAAATGCAACTCTAACCATACTTAATGTCGACCCATTCGGGTCAGATGTGGCTAAGCCCACTCACTTGGGTCGAAGCTCTGTCCGAAACCGGCTTGTTCATCGAAATCCACCTCAGCAGATTTTAGCGCTGAATTTTGACCTGACCTGGATATTGGTTTCTTACCTTTCCAGTCATCTACCGGGCCTGGTTTACCTATTCCTTTGCCATAATCAAATTTTATTTGATGTATTATGGAGAGTTTTGTCAGCCAAACCCCCCTCATTGTCTGCATGAGTTCGTTTTGAGTGAGTCCGTCAAACCAAATTGGGCGTGATATGTTGAATGCTTGAAGTGGTCCTGGCCTATTCTGTTCGTCTTCTTTGCCGACATGCAAGACCCAATCAAGCGTTGATCTAGTGAGGTGCATTCTAATCTCATGTAGCCAGCCTTTCCACCCGATTAGATCCTCGTCACTGTAACTCACCATCTCATCTTGTTGTCCTTGGTCAACTCGAGTGATCGAGTAAACCAAAACAAGTGATCTTTTCTTTGGTATCACGATGTTGAAAACGTGGCCGTCTTTCGTGGGTGGATACTTAACATGGAGGTGGAGTGTTGCTTTTCCGTCATCTACCACTCTGTATTCCAGATTCTCATCATCGAGCCACATACGAATTGCGGCAGAGGCATCCTTTGCATCCACAGATAACTAATGTAAATGCGTCCTATTTGAGGGCAACGAGAGATTCGTCTACTAGATTGATGCTATCAGAAAGAGATTTTACTAGTGAGTTGCGGTTCAACAAGGCCCTTCTACGATCTCGCCTGAAGTCATTTACAAAATCATAACCCAGAGCCATTAGAATGGCTGCTAGATAGAAAATGGGGAAGAGCGCGATGTAGAAGAAGGGTGTGAATAAAGGTGGGAGGTTGTAGAATAAAACGGCAGAAAGAGTCCATAAAATACCAATTATTGGCCAGAAAAGTGGTAATGAAAACATTGCTGCCATCAGATGATATGTTGTTCTGGCGTCGATTCCCTCGTCTGTTCTATCTCCCAGCCACCATGCAAGTATGGCTTGAGGGAATGTACTCAGTACGAAAACTGGCATTGCAATTAGCATCATAGAGGCTCCCAAGATCAAAGAAAATATGCTACTTCTTTTCCTTATGAGTTGCCCCTCTACAGTCAAATCGCGTGCATCTAAGTCGTGATCGTGTAGTATCTTGGCTGCATTTAATGCGTTCTCAGACAATTCTTGAGAAATGTTCCCCTCTCTCCATTGTTGTCTTATCTCTCTTGTCTTCAATACCTCTTGATGAAGATCAACAACAGGGGTTTGCGATTTTCTGTGTGCTATGAATATCCATGCACGATATGTTTCCCAATCAGGAGAATCTGGAGTTGCTTCTTTGAGAATTGAGTATACTGAATCACGCATGGCGATGACTTCCGATTCCGGTGGTTCGACCCATTCTCCATTCAACAAAGACTGGGCTTGCTCCTGAGAATACGGATTGGGAATAGGTATCGGATCAAGATATTCGACGTGGTGGTCTGTTCTAAATTTTGTATGATTTCTCCAATGGAGACCAGCAGGTTGCAGATGCGGCTGAGGTAGATTTCGAAGTTCTGCGAGTGCAGCAGCAGCAAAAACCGTACGAAATGGTCCGGTTTTGAAACCGTGTAGAACTGAATCTTGGTGTGAGGTGCCTTCAGGGAATACAACTGCAGAATAACCATTAGAAATGCAATTTGAAACAGTTAACATGCTTCTTCTATTGATTTCTCCTGCGAAGTCTGAATTAGTTATGCCTTCATCCATTTCCGCCTTTCTCAGAATTGGTTGTATGCCAAGACCTCGTGTCCACCAGCCTAGTATCGGTCTTGTAACCAAATCGTGACGCCCGAGTGCTGTGAATCTTCGATCTTGGCTGTGAACTATGACTAAAGGGTCCACTAATCCGTTAATATGGGTTGAAACAGATATTCTGCCACCGCCTATTTCAGGTACTTTATCGGCTTTTGAATTCCTAAAAATAATTCGATGGCCGATGAATATCATTGCTCTGAATAGCCACCACACAATTATCGATCCAGGGTGTTTTCCTGAATGATCCCATGGGACTGAGTTGAGTCTGCTTGTATCTATTCGCCTTGCGCTCCTAGAAAGTTCCGGAGCCAGAGCCTCGGGCTTAGAGTCCATGCTAACCCGTCATGAGCCGCGTGGTGTTGTAAGCATTCACTCATTCAAACTGAGTTGGATAGCGTCGGCGATTGTTTTCCCCTCTGACGTGTCCAGTGATTCTGGCTCCCACGTGAATGAGTGTTTGGATTCTGCATATTTCGGAATTATATGAAAATGGACGTGTGGAACGGTCATGCCAGATTCTCT
>Ga0209503_10000389_pt1 | contig 28596 bp, 9 predicted proteins | sample SouAtlMetagenome_2_FD_187448 | JGI IMG/M metagenome (GOLD analysis project Ga0209503, IMG submission 187448) | Marine eukaryotic phytoplankton communities from Atlantic Ocean - South Atlantic ANT15 Metagenome (SPAdes) (version 2) | ecosystem: Environmental > Aquatic > Marine > Oceanic | place... | reverse complement strand
AGAGGCAATAGAAACTTGTCACGGAGGCGGCGGGAAATTTACAGTTTCATTTGTACCCCCCGGTGTTCGTGTTGACAGGTGCACCGTCACGTCTTGCAACATAGGATCCTGCAATGTAGGATCCGGAACTTCGTATTGCAGTAGCAATACTTCCCAGTCGTGTCAAAGAGATGCGGATTGCGGCACCGGAACCTGCACCGCGCCAAATACTAGTCCTAACAGCAACCACACTACGCAGTGCAACGAGTGTTCCGATTTTATTAAAACGGAAAAGTTTGGGAACGCGCAGGGCGTCAAGGTGTGCAGCGATACTTTCCAAAAGTGTGACGACGATGCGGATTGTGGTCAGGATGCAACGTGTGAAGCAAACGGCTCGGATCTTATTAAAATGTGGGGAAACCAGCGTGGCAACAAATGGACTTGCAACGGAAATTTGGCGTACCGAACCCCTAATTGCGAGGACGGCGTCGCAACTGTGACCATCGACGGCGTGCCGCAGATCGTGGCAGATACGGCTACTAATTCTTGCTCGACTGGCATGGTCGACGAGCAGGTTTGGAAATCTGAAATCGCTAAAGCGTTGAAATGGTGGGAAAATTGTTTTTACGCCTCGACTGGCCAAGTTGTCACGTTTGAAATCTTAAATGTCGTTGATAACGGCGGCGTGCCTTTTTACTCTGACGAGATATTCGTGGACAATTATTTGCCGACTGTTAACGACAGCAGTACGCTGACAAACGCAGATAAAATTGCTCATGGAATTGGAGATATAAGAATTTGTGCCTATGATTTTTACAAAGACGGAAATTCTTTTAATGCAAACGGTGACCTTTGCGGCTCTATTTGTAGTACTTTGATGTATTGCTTTCCGCACCTTCCGTGCGGGTCGATTACAAAAGACGACAACGGAATCGCCACTTTTTACAACGGATGCAACTCGACTACGGGTCCGCAAGAAGATTTGTTTAATGGATATAGGGGAAATATTTGCATCAACAAGTCGTACTGCTGGCGCAAAGATGACGACGTCGTTCTGTATGACAACGGAAATTCCTCAACTAATTTGAATATACCCACGTACAAGCAGGAAATAAACGGCGAACTTTGTTATCACAATCACTACAGTCTCTGTCAAGTTATTGCGCACGAGCTTGGTCACAGCATCGGCTTTTCACACGACTGTCACGCCAAAGCCCCAAATGATTCGAATTGGAATTTAGCATTGCAAGATTTTCCTTGCACTGATCCGTCGGACACTTGCAATTGCATTGATTTTATGACTGGCTCCTTTACATCTAACTGTAATTTGTTCGATAATAATAATGAAATCGACAATTGTACCTGCACATACAACCGAGTAGTCGACGGAACCATATCGTTATCAACGAATGCATGCTCAATCATGGCGCCATATGCCAACCCTTACGACAGTCTAGAAGCAAATTTTTCGTTTTGCAGTCCGTGGATACAGCATTATCTGAAGCTCTTTTATTGCGGTAGCACCGCCCCGGGCGCCTGCGACTGCGATAATAATTCTAGTAATAAAATAGCCAGGTTTGCAAACAAGTTCAATCCGGAAACGATCATGAACAAGAAATTAATAAAAAATGAGACTGTTCTTGCCAAAAAAAGCAACGATGTGCAAATCTTTGCCATGCAAAAAGATGGAAAGTGCAAATTATTCAACGTCAAATACGAAAGATCTAATCGGTCATAATAAGAATATAAAAACATTAAAGTCTTACAAATAATATATGTATCATGAAGGTAATATTGGCTGAAAGACAGCACGTGTCAGACCACGCGGCAATAACAGTCTGCAAATTATTGCTAGGGTATTATGTCATTACCATGGCCGGCCTTTTGGTTCCAATAGTAGTTAAGTTTATAATTTGTCACTAGATGTTTTTTTTTATTTTCTAAATATCAAATAGAGCAATGTCTAGTCAGAATGCTAGTGGCGATTTTCCTCAAAATAAAGATTTTCACCGCAGAAATGTTGGCGCAAGGTTTCAAACAGCGATTGAAAGATCTGAAGGAAAACATTTGCAAACGCTTAAAGAAGATAGGTGGCGCCAAAAAATAGATTTTGAAATACCTTCGTTGTCCAGCAAGTTATTAGCTAACAAATATTTTCAAGCCGTTTTGATTTATGCGACATCGATCATTCTCTTATATTTGCTTTCACCGCCCATCGTCTGCAATAGGGGGGAACAAGATGCGTTGGATGCGTACAAATGCAACCTCTATAAAGTAATGATTGTTGCGACGATCGGCCCCGCGGCCTTTCTAGTGATTCCAATTTTCTTTGAATAAAATAAATCAATATATAAATGGACGAATTGATTTTGTATTATTTATTTAGTTTTTTACTACTAATATGCGTCCTAATAGCAATAGAATACGTTGGGGTGTATAGATTAAATTCCGGACCAGTAATGAAATCTAACGTTAAATTTATTCCTCAACTTAAAGAATAATTTAGTTTTTCAATCGCTTCCAAAGCTTTGATCGCTTCTTTGGTCTCAATCAAAAAAACGAATTCTTTTTTTGATACAAATTTTGCTTCGATCGTTTCTTTTTTGTCAATTTGTAGATCTTTGCTGTTAATTGCCGTTCCACTGAAAAGAATAACTTGCTTTAAAACAGTTCCCGTTGGCTTGTAAGATTGTCTGTGTCTTATTTCCTCGTAACTGGTGGTGTATTGGTGTTTCAAATTGAATCTAATGTTTGTTTCTTCTCTTACTTCTCTACGGGCGCAGTCGATTGCAGACGCGTCGTGGGGTTCGAAATAACCCTTTGGAAAGGTCCAATTTCCCCATTTGTTCTTGACGATCAGTATATTGCTATTGGCATCGTATATGCATGCTCCAGCACAGCTTTCGTGAATGTATTTTTTTTCAATCTCCATTGTTGTTAATTCAGGCCCTTTACCAAATTTGAATTGTGGTGTGCAAAATTTATTTTAGCGAAGATGGATATGGAAATTGACAGATTGGGACAACTGGATCTCGACAACAATCAAACCTCCATGACGGAAAAAATTATCAAAGCCGGAACTATTATTGTGTGCCGCGATTATTTTTCCATTTACGGATTCTGGCGCCAGCAGTTAGAAAGTTATGAACGTTTCATGGAAACCACGTTGCCATCTATCTTGAATAATAGCGAAGAACTCCAAATAGTGTGCGGCAAAAATCGCTTGATCATTAAATTTACAAACACGACGATCTTGCCGATGTACCACCGCGAACACGACGGAAACGTAAGAAACGTTGGCCCAGAAGAGTGCAGGCAGAGAAAGTTGACGTACCAAAATGGAATTTGCGTCGACGTCAAGCAAGAATGTTACGTGCAAAACGAAGATGATTCTTGGAAATTGGTGGCATCTTATAATTTTCTAGAAGTTCCTTTGTTTAAAGTGCCTTGCATGGTCAGAAGCAAATTTTGCAAATTAGGATCACATTCGATAAACAAGACCCACAGCACCGATTTTCTTGGCGGATATTTCATCGTCAATGGGATGGAAAAAACGGTGCAAGCTCAAATAAAGCTGCGGGCGAATTCCATACACGTGTTCAAGAATGGTCCTAACTGTTTTTATTCGGAAGTCAGGTCTAGCAATGATTCGCAGTGGAAAGCAACATCATCTCTTCGAGTCAACATATCTCCTCTTAACAAAGAAAAAAATAATGCAATACCTATGAATTTGGTAACTTCTACGGACGATTCGTACGTCTACGAGTTGAATTCTAAATTGCCCACGATAAACACTTCTCTGCCCTTCTTCTCAATAAATATTCCCGTCTCAACAATATGTCGTTTGTTTGGGTGCAATCTCACCGTGTCAGTAATGAAGAGAGCGGCGAGAGGCGTGATAGACAACTCTATACAAGACTCGGAGATAGATCTTGTGTTCAAGACGGTCGTCAAGGATCCGTACGCCGATTTAGATCGCGAAGCTCTGATTTTAAAGTTGGGCGAAGAAGGAACTAAAGAAAAAACGCCCGAAAAGCGAAGAAATTACATCAAGAAAATGATGGCTTATGATATTTTACCGCATCTGGGATGTGGCGATGCTGAGGAAATAAACCAGAAAAAAATTATATATATCTTGCTCATGGCCTGCAAAGCCATCAATGCATACTTGCTGTCAATAAAAAATAAAGATTACCGCTTCGAAGATGACAGAGATAATTGGCGTTTCAAAAAGGTCGATTGCACCGGCGCGCTGATCGGGGTTTTGGTACGTCAACTCATGCGCACCTTCTTAAGCGCTTTAAAATCGTCGCTCTTCAAAGCGCTCGACATCGGAACCCCAATAAAGACAATACGAATTATTGATGGTTTTATCAACAGCCGAAAATTGGAAACAAATATTAGGTACCATTTTGCCACGGGTGCTTGGACGGTCATGCGCGGCGTGTCACCCTCGGCGTGTACGGGTGTTTGCGCCCCCCTGACTCGAATAACTCCGGTAGCTGCCATCAGCGCGCTGAATAGAATTAATTGTCCAGTGAACAGAGACGGAAAGACGTCAACGCCGCGGCTGTTGCACACCAGCGATTGGGGAAATTCTTGCTGCGTTGAGACGCCAGAAGGCGGGGGGTGTGGACTGGTGCTGAATTTTTGCGCTTTGACTCACGTCAGACAGGGATACGAATCGTGCTTCATTATTCGAGCACTATCCATTTTGTTGCACGATTACGTAAATTACGACTACATCAACAGCTGGATGCGCGGCAACGTTTTAATTTTCGTCAATGGTCAGATATCTTTTGCCATAGATAAAAAGGACGATTTTTGCGTCGTCAAATTGCTGAAGCACGCGCGACACAACGGATTTTTGCCGTTTGACGTGTCCATAGTCCATTACCCGCAAATGGGAATTTTCGTAAATGCGGATCAGGGCGTGTGCTTACGTCCCGTGGTTTGCACTAATAAACTCGCTGCGTATATTGAATTTTTGCGTCAGTTGATACAAATGAAAAAGACAACAAACACCTGGAAGTTGCTCATGGCAAAAGAATTTATCGAGTACGTTGATACAGAAGAGCAGATTGAACACTGCATTATCGCAACAACTATGGCCCAATTTTTCAAGGACCCAAACAAGTACACCCACGTGGAAGTCGACGTCAATCTTGCTGTCATGGGCGTGACGGCCAATTTAATCCCCTTTGCAGATTTTAACCAGTCGCCCAGGATCATATATCAGTCCGCCATGGGCAAACAATCCATTGGCAGCGAGACGTGCGGTTTTGATAACAGATTAGATTCAAACATGTACAAGCTGCACTATCCCCAAAAGCCGCTTTGCAGAACAAATATGGAATCAATATTAAATTTGGAACCTATGCTTAACGGCGGGTCTGCATATTCTGCATCGACAGAAGCAATTCTCATGATTGGAACGTTCGACGGCTTCAATCAAGAAGACTCTATATTAGTCAACAAAGCGAGCGTTCAAAGAGGATTTGCGCGCGTCACGTCGTACAAGACATATTTTGACGAAATTAACGGAAAGGGAAACGACGAGGAAGTATTTTGCAAGGTGTCGTCGGCTGCGCTCATGAAAAAAGCCAATTACGACCATTTAGACGAGGACGGATTTGGCATGATTGGCAGTTCTTTAAAGATTGGAGATGTAGTTATCGGAAAGGAAGGTCAATCTATGGAGCTTGGGCCAGATGGGAAGCACGTACCCATCAAGCGAGATAGGTCGACATGCGTCAAAGAACCCGGCATTGTTGACAAAGTCTCCTATTCTTTAGGAAAAGAAGGAAAGTCGCAAGTTCGCATACGGATGAGACAGATGAGACCCGGCGTCGAGGGCGACAAATTTGCGAGCAGGCACGCGCAGAAAGGAACCATCGGGAGATTAGTAAATGAAGAAGATCTTCCGTTTAATCCAGTCACGGGCATGAAGCCAGACATTATTATCAATCCTCACGGTTTTGTGTCTAGAATGACTATCGGAATGTTGGTTGAAGCCCTGGCGGGCAAGGCGTGCGCCCTTAAAGGCTGCTTCTGCAACGCCACGGCTTTTCAAAATCTAGACGTGTCCGAGATCGAAGACGTTTTAGAAGACCATGGTTTTGATCGCAGGGGATATGAGACGTTCATAGATGGAAGAACGGGTCAAAAAATACAGAGACCAATCCTTATGGGTATCGTGACATACCAGAGACTTAGACATCTGGTTGAGGACAAGATAAATTCTCGAGCTCGGGGATCAAAACACATTATTACGGAACAACCGATGGACGGCAGGGCTAAGGGCGGTGGCTTGCGCGTAGGGGAAATGGAAAGAGACTGTATCATAAGTCATGGCGCGTCGGCGATATTACACGAGCGCATGTTCTTGTCTTCGGACAAGAAACAAGTTCCGGTTTGCAAAATGTGTGGCTTGATCGCTGAACCAGCTCACAATAGAAAATTTGCGTATGGCATAAAGGGAGCTGAGCCATATTGCAGAAATTGCAACATAAATAATTGCCACGTAAAGTACATGCCGGGTGCGCAAAAATTACTACAACAAGAACTACAGGCCGCGCAGTGTGGAATTAGAAATTTCTAATTTTTTTCGTGACTATTACTAAACATGGGGAATAGTCAATCCTGCAAAAAACGACAAATATGTCAAGCAGTGTCTATGATAAAAAAAATTAGACAAAAATCGGAAAAGCCAATGACGGGCGAAGAAATTATAAATTATCTCAAAGTTTACGTGCCCTTCTATTCGTTTGCACACACTTGCGCCGTGCTTGCAAAAAAAGTTTACGAAAAACCTAAATCCAGGGGCGGCTTACAAATACCCGACGGATTCTACGAGTTGCAAGAACACACCACCGATGACCATCGCGCATTTCTGAACACCGACACTAAGCAAGTGATTGTAAGTTTTCGTGGCTCAATCACCGCCACGGATTGGACTAGATCAGACGTTGCCATCGTCTTTGGCAGGGAAGAGAGGTCTACTCGCTTTAGAAATGAATATAGATTTTTTAAACAAATCGCTGCCGCGTATCCCGACAATAATTTCTACGTCGTCGGCCATTCTCTCGGCGGCGCCTTAGCCCTTCATGTCGCTATGAAATACAACTCAGAAGTAAGTAGATCTCCCATAACTTGTCACGCTTTCAATCCCGGGGCGGGGTGGTCATTTATTAGAAGGTACGCTTCGATGTGTCATACAGCACCGTGTCATTTAATTCACATCTACACAACCGTCAGTGACGGAGTGTCGACTATGACCTTGCGTTCAAAAAGCATTTTTAATATTCATATCGTAAAGAAAACAGACAACTCGGCCAGACTTTTTAAATTTGCACTACCCATTGCAGCTCATGGGTTTGAAGCTCACAGTATGAATAATTTCACAATTTACGATCCTACAAATTTCAAATCATCATGCCTAGACACGTATCGATTTTCCGGAAAAAACGAAAAATCCAACAATCCTTGTAAATTTAGAAAAAAAAAATAAAAATGCCCACGTAGCTCAGTCGGTAGAGCGCTGGACTTTTAATCCAGTGGTCAAGGGTTCGAGTCCCTTCGTGGGTGTTAATGGATTTTTGTGATTACCAGTCAGCCGGTTTATCGACGTACAAGCTGTTGAAATCGACAGAATCTTTATTTTTTAAATGATTCCCATCTGGCGTTAGTTTTACGGAACCTAATAATGTTTCTAGCCCTTGATATATTAGTCCGCTTTGATTATCTGTTTTAACTTTAAGATTCGCGGAAATGTTTTTCGGATACGTGCAATTAAGATGCCCTTCCTCTTGGGAATTTGAGAGACACTGTTGCCTAATCATCTTGTCGATCGGAGTATTGCAAAACGTTGCCTCCTGCCCATCATCAAGTCCGTGACGTAGAATCTTTTTTGCAGCCTCCGTCGTTGTTACGTATGCGTGGCTACACAATTTGCCATGACAATTGCCTAGGTATGCGATATCCGTGTCGTCGTCCATCCTAGCTACGTAATCATGAACCATCGTTTTTACCTTTTCCGCGTCCTTTACGGGAAGCACAACGTCGTCTTCAAATATGATAACTTTATCTCCGTATTTTCCAGAACTTACTTTTTCTAAAGCAATTCGGTGCGCTTGTGACAAACCCTTCACATGTCTATCATTCCGGTGTTTTTTATTAAAATCAGATCCTTTACAATAACTAAACGTTTCGTCGACGTACACGGCCTGGGTTCTGCTGCATTCTATGTCAAGTGGAATGCACACGTCAGAAAGAAGACGATTCTCTCTTTCGACGTGAGCAGATAATCCATTGCTGCTTCTAGTCCCATTGATGTATAAGGCTTGAAGGCTCATTATTATTCAGTAAATAAAAAAAAACTCTAAAATTCTGCAAGGACCTACCACGATCGAAAGTTAGGAATACCATCTAAAAATCTAACCTTTTCTACTAACCCATTTTTAACGATTGAAGCTAGTAAAAGTACTTCATGTCCTCTTTTAAGATGGCTTTTTTTAACTAGGTGTCGAACCTCTTGCTTAATGATCTCGTCTGAACAAAAAGATTCAATTTGAGAATTTATATTGTAAACTTTGCGGCAGTTCTCCACGTTCATTATAGACATATTATCTGGCGGGGGCATGTGATTTTTATTCTTGCGACAGCATGCGCTAAAATACAAATATTCCGGGTCTAGAGATGAGAGATCCAATGATACGAGTAATCCAAAGTCATACCTTGTCATGATTACAAGATCATACTTTTTCTTGGACGCTATAACGCTTTCAATGACTCTCTGTCTAGCAAAATTCATAGACTCTATAGCAAAATGATATTTTGGATCAGAAAGTTCGCAGTGATTATACGTTATTTTATCAATTGGTTTATCGATAATAAATGAAATGGGTTTGTACAAAAGTTCAAGTTGGCGAGGAAGATCTTTTGGGACTTTGTATGCCTCTCCTTTTCCAGTAATCAAGCTATCACTTTCTGGATCATGCCACAATTGTAAAAAAACATCAAATTCGATGTTGGGGTTTTGCTTTTGTAGATCCTGTATTACATTGTGACCTTTCTCTATGTGTCTGCCCTGACCAGCAATGCAAACCGCAACTCTTTTTCTTTTTTTAGATAAGTTAATTGCGGGAGTTGTATCCCACGTTAAAGCTGAAATTCTCGGCATTTTTTAATTATAAAAAATATTTTTTCTACTTCCCGTTTATAATACTGTGTCTTTCATGCATTTTCTTTCACGTCAGAAATAATCATTCTAGTAAGACGAGGTACTACATCATTGTCACTATGGAATTGCTTGGCAATCTCATAGTTCTTTTCAATAACCTCTGTTCTACTATGATAGTAGTCTTCGTTTATTCTGTCAAATATTTTTCTAAGATCAGTAACATCTGTGAAAGTAATCACACCATCCATATCAAACCAATCACCTAGATTAGGACAACCATAGTAGATAGGTATAGTCTTACTAGCAAAGCAATCAATTACTTTCTCAGTAAAATAATTCTTCTGCCTTGAATTTTCTACAGCAATATGAAACATTGCATTCTCAAAGAAATCATTACGTCTTTTATGGAATGGTGGAGAGATATGTGCATATACATCCATACGATTTACTTCTTTTATTCTATTCAACTCTCTCATGATCATAAGTCTTAGGTTATGACCTCGTGTTTCAGATTTACTACTAGTAACGAATGTAATCTGAGGTTTCTTATTTAATTTTAGATCTTTGAAGTCTAACCAACTAGAACCCCACTCAAATAATTTTGCAGTAGGATACTTGTCTAGTATCGACTGTGTAAATGTGTATATTCTATCAAACTTATCTGCATTCTTCAAAGCACCTTTACTAACAGTGGGTAAGATTGCTAAAGGTTCTGCAAGAAACAATATCTTATAGTCTGCTTCTTCATTACATGCAAGATTGTCAATAGAAATACTAACCTGCTTTTCAAAATCTAATCCCCTTTTACGCCATGGGTTCCACCTACGGGGATAAAAACGTGCTGGTCTTTTTAGAGATAAGTTAATTGCGGGAGTTCTATCCCACGTTAAAGCTGAAATTCTCGGCATTTTTTAATTATAAAAAATATTTTTTCTACTTCCCGTTTCCGTCAGGGAAAACTTAAAATTGCCAGAATGCTTGTTAGTCGTTGAGCCACACTCCCGAGTTGCTTGCAGTACAAAAGCACTCTTTTATTTCATTGTCTTCCACTCTCAACGGCCCCAAATCCGCTTCAAAACATGCGTTTTCATCGACGATAGATTTTTCATTATTTTTTGCTTGATCAAGGAGGGAAGCTGTCAATACTGTGCTGGTACAGTCTTGGCAACAAATAGCATCAGCACCAAAGCAAAATTCCGAAACACACGCTTGTGTCTGGTAATTCCTATCCGAACATTTTTTTAGCGGAAGATCCACGCCATTATCGACACACCCGAGAACGCGATCCGAGCTTTCATCCGTTGAGCTGATATTATTTCCGCGCCATGAACTTGTAAGCGTCCATGGGCACTCCGATTGATCGATCCAGTCTGTTGACCCATCATTTGATCCGCCAACGCACTTAGCAGAAGGGTGCGATACATCCTGACAATCAGTATCATCTTGACACGTGGCCTCCTTGTTAAAACTACAAAAACCATTCAACGGGGAAAAATCTCTGTACATGCCCGTTTGTCCATTATTCTTATCGCCCATTACATTTACGTTTACGCTCGTTTGCCAGCCGCACGCATAATTGTCCCCACTTACTTCAGAAAAACCTGGTCCACACGCGGTAGACCCAAAAGAATCTTGCACGCACTCGATGCGACCAGTATCATTGTCTTGGCAGGGTTTTAGTCTTATCTTCTGGGTTGTTTCTGAATGCATAAGCGGTTGGGAATTTAATCTGCACACCACACTTTTATAATCAGCATCTTCGTCGGGGTCACGGGCAGATCTCACCCAAGACAAGCACCGAGGACCTTTTGTCGTTTCGTTCCATTCTGTACACATTTGGTAACAAAATTCATCTGCAATTTGTTCTGAGACCTCATAGTGTCTGATGCCAACGTTACCGCTGAGATCAGCATCATCAACAGCGATAGTTCCGTAATTTTCACCTTTTAAACCGATAACAATTACTTTATCTGGAATAGTATAACGATAAATAGATTGCATCGGATAGGACTCATTTGAGAATAACCCTAGCGGCAAATTTTGCTCGTCCTCGACGTAATAATTTGCCACTGAAGATGGGTGAGTTGCGGTAATCTCATACCCGCAGACATTTTTAACGCCTGTGTTCAAATTGCATGTCAGACTATTAAGAACGGATCCATCAGCATCATAAATACTTGGAATACCAAACGAATTCCCGGTGTCGCGTTCAGTAGTTGTATACTCATCCCGACCGCGACCCGGATCTATGCTAAAATTCTCGATTCGATTCCCGTTTTCATTTGTAAAGTAGCCATCACCTCTTTTTTTTGCGTTGACTTTTGAAAAATCAATTGGTTCTAAGGCGGCACACTGTTTTTCTTCTTTGCATGTTTTACCACCTTCATTTCTCACGCAATATTTGAAACTATTACCACCTATAGTAAATTCTTTATATTCCACACCGTCTCCAAATCTTTCGCATGTATTCCACCAGTCTGCATCACCTTCTTCTGCAACCTCAGACCCTTTGAGAAAATCGCGACCCCAACCGCCGTCCATATCCAACTTGACATATCTTTGGTGGGGATCGTCGGAATGAATGTAAAATAAACTTTCATATTCACCAATGGACACCGGACCCTTATAAAACAAATTGTTGCCGTTGTTATAGGCCCCATTTTCCAAGACACACACTGGCACTGCTGAATTCGGGACGTAATGAACCGGCCAGTGATAGGTTTTCAGCTCATTACCGTCTTCCACATTCTCGTCCTTTGCCGTTGTACTGTCGTTGTAGACGACGGCGCCGCTGAATCTTCCGCTGATGTCCATGCTACACCCTACTGGATACGTTTTTGCAATTGCGCGGGTTTTTTCGTTTAAAGGGTTTGTATCACAATCGCCATCCGCGCCGCAGTCTGTCAAGTATATAATAGGCAACCCCGCGAGGTCGGCAAATCGTTGACAAATCCCCTGGGTCGCCTCGGTTTCTTCTGCTATCGATTTTGAAATACCTCCTTCACAAAGTCCAGTCGCTGGATTTCCCGGAACTACCATGTGATTAACACCTCGTCCCAATTTTTCTTTTGAGCACCTTATCCCAGCACCCTTTTCGTGAAATGCTTCACCATGTGCCCGACAATGAAATTCCCAGCTCTCGCTGGGCTTGTCGACAACATCGTCAACGCCGCTGCCGCTTGCAAAGCAACATCCAAAATTATGATACAAATTTGTGGCGTCTTCGTCCACAAAAAGTGTCGATTCCTTACTAAGTTCGGAATAGTCGTTGTACAAATTTGTGCCCCACTGGCATTTAAAATATGCAAGCTCATCATCTGATAGATTTGTTTCAAATTGGCTAATTGCAACAACTCTATTATTACACTCTAGTTTATTGTCAATCTCTTCACATGCACTCACCTTTGTGTTCTCTGTGTAATCAAGCGGTATGCCATCAGCGGAATTTACTTCGTCAGCTAAAATACAACCTTCTCCTTTCCACGCCATTCCTACTTGTCCCTTATCATTTGGTTGAAATATGTAATTGAACAGAGTGCGTCTATTTCTTAAAGAGTTTCTTAGATAATTTGTGCTATTATTTTTAGAATTATTGCTAGAACTTACTGCATTACTCCAATCTAGCCAAGATTCTGGCGTTGGGACTTGCTTAAATTTAGAAAAGTCCGACAAGCCCACCATAACTTTTAATGCACTTAATATAGTAATTTTTTTTTTATCCGCTTATGACACTCAAAAAAAACACAAGTTGTTTCATGAAATTCAATCAACATGGATCCTGTTGATAATATGACTTATCGGGGCATTTGTGCAAAGAGTTAGTCCATGTCATATAGGTTAGCTCCCCGTTGTCTTCCCCTATGACCTGAAGTACTCTGTTACCTTTGTGAGCGCTAGTGAAATTAGCAGTAAAATCAAAATCATGTTCTAGTCGGTCGTTATTATCTTTGAATACAGCACCAGGTTTTGCTGTATACGTCTGTTCCGTAAAAGCCGGTCGTTCGTACGTGTAAAATGGTTTTGGTTTAAATCCGGCAGACTTGTGAAATTTTTGCGGATCATCGGCACCAGTGCCCTCGTCATGATACAAAAATGTATAGTTTGCTCCATCTTTAATTTCTGTGCCATTCCACCACGTGTAAGCTGAATGGTCGTAATCTGGAAATTCTGTTTCTATAAAATCAGTGCGCAATAACCGGCGATCATTTATTTTCCCTTTATCGCCAGTATTTTTATGTAGATTAGTTTGACTCTGAAAATGATCAGAGTGTTTAACGCACGTCTGAGACGCGCCGGATGAATCGCCGGTGTTACAGTCGTCGTCGATATAGCACAAGTTGTCGTCGTCAGAGCATTTTCCTCCTGGCATATTATATATATGTTTGCCTTCCTCAAAATCATTGTGGTTACATTGTGTAACATCGCCGTCGACATCCTCTTCACAAAGCGGCATGAAGACGCTAGCTACCTTGCCGGCATCTTCCAAATCGGCTTCGTTTGCGTCGGTGGATCCGGAATAATCTGTATCCGTATCCTTACCTTTTGTTACAATATTAACTTTAAAATTTTTTTCATGTAGTGTCTGAATGTTAGCAGCATCAGCATTTATCGGGTCAGTCGATGTAGACATTTCAAAGCCTGGCGGGCAAAAGAAGAGGGTTTCAGACTTTGGCACCTCGTACGTGCAGTTGGTTTGATTGAGGACGCCCGTCTCTAAGTCCCAACCCATGTCCGTATCATCTAGTTTTAAAATGTATTCTGCGTCAGTTTGCACGTTTCTTACAAATTCTGGGCAGACCTTAACTGTGGCTTTTTGCGCCGCGTATACGCAGCGACCGATTTGCGAGTTGTACACAGCGCCATCGACTTCACATTTATATTCTAATGCTGAAGGTTGCTGTTCTTGTTCGACGTTTGTACAATAGCCTGTCGAAGACATTTACTACTTGTAATATAAAAAATATCTATTTTAATTAAATGATTAGAAATTTCGATAATATTTTGAATGTTGGCGGAGCGGCTTTTGAACGATATGTAAAAGGCGCTAAAATCAGGGTAGATGAAAAGTTAGACGATGATAGTTACAATGTAAGAATAAGAGACTATATTCAGAACATAAATTATTCTAAAAATTTACCCTTTGGAAATGTAGACGGCGTCCCGGTCGATGACGACGATCCTAATCCTGACTTGTTTAAAAACAACTGGTTTCCATACGATCGAAAAATTTTAGGCATGCCAGAGCCGACGGACGACAATTATTTTGTCAAGGTTGATATCGGCGATGGTGACAATTATGAGCCCACGGTGACCGACGCGAAACAATATGGATGTACAGACCCAGATAACATCAACTACGAGCAATTCAAAGGAAGCCAAGAAGAGTGTCCTACTATCCAAAGTGATACCGCACACGGCATAACAAAGTTTATTGGTGAATACGGCCCTGACGAGTATACAATGTATAATGACCAATGTCCTCATTCCCATTGTAACACTGAAGCTGAAATTTTTAAAGACAATTCGGGGATACCGCAGACAAATACGATAACTGGTCTTGGATACGCCGCATCCTCGGCGGACGCGGAATCTAGATTAGAGTCCTATCCCCCGCGCTGGATACCGGCTCCAATAAATGACATGAGGGACCCAGACTGTGAATTGATCCAATGGATTCCTGACATGAATGCACCCTATTTGCAGCACGATCACGACCTGAACAACCAAGAGTTGTTCGAAGTGTTTACTCACACCTCAGCGATCAACGATCCAAGCCGGACGCATCTCAGAACTTCGGATTGTTATAAATATTACGGAAAAACTGAGCACGGATTTGCCCAATGCGTGCCAAAGAATATGGATGACGTGGATAAAACACTGATTCGGGATCAATCCAAGCTTGATGAAAATTATTCGAGGTCGGCGGACGATCTATCAGATCTCAATGAATTCGGTCACGTACGTGGTTTGCCGAAGATGTGCGTGCCAGCAACCAAAAAATTCAAACGAAACGACACTAACGGAGATCCAACGGCAAACGATGACGTAAACGTTGGCCCATACGCAAATCAGACGTTTAACGGAAATTTACCAACCAAGCATGACAGAATTAAGCTTGGCGATGGGAAGGGCTGTGGGAACGTTAGCAATTACGGACTCGGCGGTGGCAAGGATTACTACGATGTCGACGGATCGTTCGATTGCAACAGATTCTATCAAAAAATAGAAGTTCCCGAAGATCAGAAGACGATAGGAGGAGATTTTAAATACTCTCCAAGAGCTCCGGACGACGCGCAACCGCCAAATTATCTAGGCGACTATTTCAATGAGGGCGGAACTGTGGATTATAAGAGTTGTATGGAATGGTCGCCTGGCGGCCAGCAATGCTATGACCACGAAAATGGTTACAGATATTGGCATTTAGGATCTCTGCCCTTAGACCTAACGGGAGATAAAACATACAATGACAACGAATTAAACTTCACGTGTCAGAACAAACCACCATTTGTTTTGAGCAATAATCTAAATCCCCGGTCGTGTCCCGCCGGATATTCTCCAATAGGAGAATCAAAAACCGGTTTAGATAACGATCAAAACACGGTTCCAGATCACGACGTCAACCAAGAACTTTGCGCCTTCGCTGTCAAATCTTATTTTAATAATCCAAATCAATCCCCGCTTGTCGACATGGGGATTCCATACATCGACATGGGCTTCAGCTCTGGCACGCATCCAATTTTCTTTGGAGGATCTGGCAAAGGTGGCGCGGATCCTCAAGAGCCTGTTGGAACAAACCTTCCTGGTCATAAAAACTTCTACATATCCAAGAGTGATGTTAGTGAAAAATGTGGAGATAATATTTTATGTAAAATGCTGGAAGAAGCAACAGACGCCTATACAGAACGGGGCAAGGAAAAGTTTTCTTTCAATTTCTTGAGAAGAGAACCTCTAAAAGAAGCAAAAATTGATAGATTTTTAGAAAACCTACACGCGGGCGACTCTAGATTAGATCACATAAAACATCATTTTAAATTTTGTGACCAAATCGAAGAATTACGCTCTGGTGAATACGTTTCAACCGATGATAAATGCCTAGACCGAACAGCAATACATGCAGCAGATGGGAAGGATGGCAAAACAATTTTCTACGGCGACGAAAAAAACCCCGACGGAACGGAAGTGGTCGATGGAGAGGAGTTGGAAAATATTTACAAATTTATGCATCACGATGCCCAAAAAAACTTTTTCTTGCCTCGCGAACATCAACTCAAAGTCGAGTGGGATGATGGGCTCAACGACTGGACCCAAAAAATGATTAGGGATAGAACGCTTCCAGTACATGGAAATGACTATTACGTAAAGAATGCCTATCAAAACAGATTTGCAAAAATTGGCGACCCTAAAAATCTGTTTTTTACGGACTCATTATTTTATCAAGAACTCAAGGTTTGCAGCAATACTTTTCTAGAATGTAGCGACGACGGCGATTGTGGGGGGGGTGCAACGTGTCAACGCGGTGTTTCTAATATGATTTTTAACCAGGGACTTTCGTGGGATAATAATAAATTTCAGTATCCTACCAATAACATAGATTTCTTGATGTTTGATCCTGAGTTACATCCTTCATTTTTAGCCAAAACTTCTACCGATACACTCGGGAAAACTATTTCAAACGAAATTGAAAAATTAAAGATTGCCACCGAAATTCGCGAGCTTTTGGGAGGGTCGGACACGGTCCTGTCCATAGACACCAAGCAAGACCTGTCGTCCGGGCCACATAATTTCTTGAAAGAAAACATAGGTTTAATTTCTGATGCAGGTGAACTTGACTTTGACGACCCCGGAAACTTTGGGTCTGACTTTACCTATTCGCCGTGGATTATGGACACGCCGCTCATGCCGTCCGGCTGCGTATATTCGACTACCGACACCACGGTCCCCGCCGGCGTGCAAAATGCTGAAGATTTAAAAACTTTCTTCGATGGCGAGTTGCAGGTGTTTCCGGTTGTTCATGACCACGACTGTCCCATTGTTTCAAGTGCTGGAGATGTCGTATCTACCGGTCCGGGCCGGCAGCGGTATGGGATCACCCCCGTGTGCGAATCTGGAGCTCTAAGAGGTTACGATTGTATAAAAAACGGTCTTCCCAACGACGGAAAGTGCTTCCACACACAAAATTCGGGTCCTTGCCAGGACGCTCGCGAACACAATGCGGGAGATAAATTAGCAGACGAAAGGTGTACTTCGCTCACAAACGAAGTAAAGTATAACGCCGTGCCCCACGATCGCGTAGCATATTTTAGGTATAATAGACATAACCACGTCAAAGATTTAGGCGAAAATATATCTTCGTCCTTGATTGAAGATACCGCCATGAAATTTATGAGACCACTGGATAATCCAACTCAGACGGGTGTACAAACTGTAGATGTTCAGGACGCCAAAACAAAACTTATCATGGAACCAGCCCATGCTAATTCTAATTATTTGCAGCAAACGGCGGAATTCAGAAAGTTGCAGGGTTTGTTAGGAATTGCAAGTACCCAAAATGGAGTGTGTGAGCCGATTCCGGAAACCGAATGCAAGTCGCTTCAAGACAAATACGATTATCACTTCGACAGGGGATCTGGACATGAAAAAGAAGAAATAGAGCCATTGCTAATGAAGAATGAGGACGATGTAGATAGCAAATATTTTCCGGCTATGCAAAAAACCTGTCATCATACAATAGATCCTGTCTTTGCATCCTCTTACGACGCAAACTTTCCTACGGTCCGAGAAGGCACAGTTTCCGTGGAATCTAATATCATCAAATTTGATGATGACCCAGTAGCTTGCGGTGACGTCATCGATACGTCCCTCTGCGAAATTTGGGATCACAAATTTCCTTATGCGTGGTGTGCTTATCCTACAAAAGATACTGGTTCAAGTAAGTCATTCAAACCTTATACCAAGGAAAATTGCGAAAGCTCATCTACGAGAGATTTTTACAACTCGGCGACGTTTTGGGACGACGTAAATCAGACTTGTTTCAAATCAAACACAAACGTGATTAGCGGCATGGGCCAGCATTTTTACGAATGGGACAATACCAATAAATGCTGTCATCAGCGATCTAATGCCCCACCGGAACTGTTGGGTAAAGATTTTAAAACTGTGTGCGTAGATGATAATTTTCAGCAACTATATATGAAATCTAAAATTAATCCCAACTGGAGGAGACCGGGTCGTGATGTAATTGAATACACTTTTGCTGATAATAATAGTGCTGAGATAACTGTTGACAACGACTTTACCGCGACCCAGCCACTTGACCACAAACTTCTTTGCCCCGTTTTAACAAAATCAACTATATGTCCTGGTGTTGGAACCGATTTGCCGAATTGTTCCGACGACGGATTACAACAGTACGACAAGTGCGTAGGGGACAAATATTGCGGGAATGATTATACCGATCTAGGTAGTGACTTTAATTATGATTATGTTGTGAATTGCCCCGAAATTAGTCCAAATAAGACCATATACGATGTAAGTGTTCTTAATACCGAGGACAAAAATTTACACGAGCCCAAGTTTGCTAAAAATTTAGAAGTAAAAGAGTTGGGGGGAACTGTAAAAACATGTGACATTAGGTCGGGTCATAAGTATGGAAAAAGCTGTGTAAATGATGCCGATTGTATTCCGGTAACTAATGAATACGACCTGAACCGTTCAGATTATAATCAAGCTAAGTGCGTTGAGGAAAGTAGCAAATTTTGCCTCGCCACCGATCATTACGGTATCGGCGACGGAACCCCAACAAGACCACCGGCCATAGAATTCGCGACCGGGCCCTACTACCTAAATCAGACCGGCAAGTATGAAGATGCGTGCCCGACAGATTACGAAGAAATTACGGACGAACACGAATGCAAACAGGCTTACGACTACCTGCACGCGTCCGTCGACGACGCCTTTAGGCACGTCGGTGAGACTTTAAGCGACAACTTGAGGCGATTATCATCCAATTCATCGTTACCAATGGATTACTCAAACATTTATGCCCATCATAGTCCTCAATGCGAGGGCCTGTCCGGTGAGCTAAAAAACAAGTGTTACGAGATGGCGGCTGGCGTGTATTTTAACGACGACTCGTGTCCGACGTGCGGCCCGAAGATAAGAGCAGATGTCGCCATTTCCAGGTACAGCTGCCAGGGCGACCTGGGCATTTACAGTCGAACAGACGGTCAATCGTGTACCAAAAACGAAGATTGCGAAAATAAGCGCTGTGGCGGACTCGACGACGGCGTGTCGTGTTTGACAGACGATGATTGTGTCAACGTGTGCAAACCGTACGTCGACGAACATGGAACTGTAGTCGAGCCAACCATAAGTAGGCGGCCCGCTAATTGTCCAACTCCAAGCCAAATGACTTGTCAAAATGTTAATAACAATGTGTGCGCAGAACGTACCGACAACTTGCTGAAAACTTTATACGACGAGCAAATCTGGCCCATGTACGCAGGGGCAAACGCCGGAAAATTCATACCACCCGGCTGCACCTGGCGCTCTAATCATAATAAGACCGACACTCACTTGATAAAAGACAACGAACACATCCACGGCAAAGGAAGCATCAATCCATTAAAAATTTATGAGAATTCAAAAGAACTAGGAAAGGAAAAGTACAAATATATTTCGCCATATGTTGGTGGAGGAAGTTTTCCGGGCGCAGAGGCAGATAATTTAAGAGATAATTCCCGCGTTACCTTTGATTTTAAAGACGTAAAGCCAAAGTACAACGACATCATAAAATCTGGACAGTTATTTGATTTGTCTACAGGAGGAGAAGTAGACTTGTTTTCGACTGTCGGGTTGCGAGATGGACAGCGCGATAGCAGTGCGTGTAACGAAAACAAGTACACCGCCGCTGCCGCCGGCGATGCGGAAAAAAATGAATGCGACACCGACACGTACGGGTCAAAGCACACGGCCGAGCTATGCGATTTCAACGATGAAAAATTATGCAATTTTACGAAATTTGAAGAACCCAGTCGTAAATTTTGCCAGTTTTTTCATTCAGCCGCAACATTTTTAGCACCAACAAAAAGTATACGAACAGACCAGACGAGTTTTTCCCGTGTACTTGAGGCGGGTGTTAGCAGAGACGATTGCGAACAGCTCACCCATTATAAAGGTCAAAAATACGAATGGAACGAAAGCAGCTCGCGGTGCCAATTACAGAAGTACCTTAGAGACGATGAGACCGACGGCGAATTAAAAATTCTATGTAAAACCGACGCGGACTGCGAAGGATTTGGAACTTTGGACCAAGATTTTATAGACAGAAATAATGATCCATTTAGTCTAAAAAATGGCGCGTGCGGAAAACAATATCGCATGGATGCCATCCAGAACGACGACGTAAACACGTCTGAAGCGTGCAAAAACGCGTGCGTCGCGATTCGTAACTGCGTAGCGCACCAATTCTTGGGCGACTCTGGCGGGTGCCAACTCGTGATCGACGAGATGCGCGTTGTTAACGAATTTTATGACCAAGCCGGCAGGTGCTCTGACACACGGACAAACTGCGTCACGAACGCCGACTGCGGCGCGGGAGACGCGACGTGCGATCCGATCGCAACCGGCAGGTGCTCTGACACACGGACAAACTGCGTCACGAACGCCGACTGCGCGGGAGACTCGACGTGCGATCCTAAAAAATGGTACGAATATAATACTCTTTCGCAAATGACAAAAGAGGACGGTGCCTTTAAAAACTTTGAAGGCTTTGACGGTTTTGAGCAAGTTTGCAATAATTTAGGCGGCACCGTAGATTATGAAGTGATTGACACCCCTAACAAATACAATTGTTGGGGAGGGTTGAGCAGATTATCATTTCCTATTGATAATGATGATGCCCTTCAAAGCTTTCAAGGTCATATTTTATCAAACGGCGTGACGCATGAACCGTACCAACCGCCCGCAGAGTTTTCCAATAAATATTTACACTACCACAGCGTGTATGGCGACGGCGGTTATTTAATAAACGGCGTATTCTCCAACCGCCGTAGGGGTGACGGCTCTACTAATCCTCTCAATTATTGGGAGACTTGGGGTGATCAAGATTATGAGAATGAATATTCCAACAGACAAAGCCATCCTAATACGACGATCGATGACTTCACAATGTTAGCTCGGTGCTCTGACACACAGACAAACTGCACGTCGCGTGAAGACTGCGGAGATTGGGCCACGACAGGCGCGACGTGCGAAGCAAATGAAATAAGCTTGATGCCAAACGGCGTATTTCCGGGAACTAAATTTGCGCGAACAAAACCGCGCATATTTGATGTCAAAGAAACGGGCGTCCCGGATTTTAACTTAATAGACATTCCGTATACACTTGAAAATGCATACGACGCCGATACCTGCCCCAACCTGATTGCGTTAGACGAACAAACGGATCTGCTAACAGATGTACCAAGTTGCGATGACCCAAATCTTGCGCTAAATGATATATGCCGAGGCACGGGCAAGTGTGGTACGGAAGCCAAGGCGTGGCACGAAAGATACGGAGACTCTGCATCCGGCGGACATACCAGAAGCAGCAACGGTGCAGTTGTTTCGTCGTCTGGGTTGGAGTCTGAGGTTGGTAATGTTGGAACTTTTCCTAGACAGGACGATGAATTCAGATTTGACGTACCACCTTCCTCCTACCGGAGCAGGTGTTCCAAAGAGCCCAACCAAGAATATACGACCCCAGACAACTGTGTTTATACGTTGTTAGGCGAGACGCCGGGAAACGTCGGCTACAAAATCAGAGCGTCAAGCTTTTACCACGATATGCCGGAGGTAGCCGACGGACCCTATAACACTCAATCTTTTGGACAACCTGATACTAAGTACATGCCACATAAAGCAATGAGAAATGCGTCCAAACATGTTAAAAATTGTGAATGGCGCCGGCGCTATCCGATTTCCGGGGGGGCCTGGTCATCGAGCCCTGACTATTTTTATGCGAACCCTGGGTATTCCGATGACTGGTTTTATTATAGAACGGACAATGGAACAGCCGGTTATCCTAGAAATAGGTGCACCTATTTCGGCAGCGAGATGAATGGAGAGTCATGTTCTAATGATTGGGATTGTTTTTGTGATGAAGAAGATGAGAATTGTTGGGAAGAAAATAAGTGTGTTAATAATACTGACATTGATTGGGACAGACGCGAGGGTGTTCTGTTGGACGGCGCCGGTGTAGTCAGAAGTGAGTCCATGATTCAATATCTACGTGCCTTGTACGGATACTGGGATGGCAGGAACCAGATGTATTTCGGAAGTGGACCCTCACATGCAAGTCGCACCGACACCGATTACGACTTGAGGACTAATCTTTGTCACGAAGACGAGTTCTGGTCGTCTGAGAGAGGCCTTTACTTCCATTATTGCGAAAGCGGCTCAGGGGAGAGTCAGCATGGGATGGATCATTTGTGTACTGATGATGATGCTGAAATAGGAGAATACTATGGATACTTCGATGGACTGACGGGTATCGTTAAGCGGCGGCTGTCAGCTATTGAAGATGAAAACGGTTACACGGACTTTTCAACCATCGAGGGCGAGTGGATTGAGTTCGAGATGCCACCTGGCAGCTATGTAAGGCCAACTAGAATCCAGGTCGGTTCTGTCGCTGGCGCTTGTGAAGGTGTGTGTCTGAATAATGAAGATTTAGCCTTTTCTGGTTCCCCAAAGGACTGGAAAGTTTATGGTTATGTTCCGAGTGGATTCCGTGCCGGTGGTGATGACATGTGGAGAGAGCTAGTTTCAAAAAACGAAGTCCCGTCAATCGGACTTAACGGATCTTCTTATGATTGTGGCGAGGGTGTTGCCACCGATGTTGCCGATGCTAATTGCAACGCCCTATACACGAAGTTTGCCCTCGTAATTAAAAAAATCCATGGCGATCCAACAGTGTTTAGTTATGGGTACGGTGGAGATGGTATTGACGAGGTGTCGATGGCGACGGTCGCACATTTTAGAGTTGAGGGACACGAGATTGATGGTGCGAAAGACGCCCAGTTATATAAAGTCTCATCGCTTGACCGCGGTACTTGCAACGGCGGAGATAAAGATGGAGACGATTGTTCCGCCCACGACGCATGCCCTTCGGGTAGTTGCGACACTTCGGCGGCGGCGCGGCCTCAAAAATGGGAAACTTTTCTACCAAACTGGAAATATCATAAAAACTCTTCTGGATTTGATTTCTCAATTTATGACGACGATGAGACTGACGGTTTAAACGAACAATTTAAATCGTGTGCCATGGCATGCGATCATTCAGTATATGGATTCTACGGTCTGAAAAGCTGTTCCAACGGCGGCGATCTGTGTACCTCAGACAATGATTGCGCAGGTTCCGATAGATGTGAGGGGCTTGCGACCACGTCTTCAACCACCATGAGCGATAAATATTCTGCTGGATGCACCAATGATTGTTGTTACAAAACGTGTCTAGAACAGCTCGAAGAAGACGACGATGTTTCCAATAAGACGTATCTGAAGGGCGGAAAAGGCAAGCCCGCGGATTGTGCCCAATATTGTTATTCTGATGAAAACGATGATAATCAGGGAATTCCAACGTATTCAGAGAATATAGAACTTCCGGAAAATTTTCGTAATGATATATATATCAAAATCACAATTGATGACGAAGAGGGGTTGAAAGATTACTTTTTGGATTTTGATTCTAAACAACGACCCGGCGAGCTGTCATCTCGTTGTTATACAAAATGCGAAGAACATGCTGATAATGGCAAAGAACGCGCAGCATGTACAAATACGTGCTACGGAAATCCACCCTTTCACGTGGTAAATAACGAAAACATGTTATTTAATTACCTTGAAAATGAGGACGAGACGGTGACCATAGATTACGAGCCGTTCCTTGGCGAAATCCAAAAAATGGACAAGGACAGTCCAGTTTGCACATACAAGATTTCTGACGGAGATTGGGTCACGACAGATTTTGTATGTTCAAGTGATGAGGGGTGTTTAGATGAATTCAAAAAATCTACCCGGCACACTCATAGGTGTCTTCAACCCTCGACTGCTTGGACCACCGGCAACCAATGTGTACTTCATACCGAATTCGACGGCGCAGGAAACCCATTTGCTCCGGAAGAAGAGCCTCGTACACCAGTGTGCTATAACGGGAAAACCATTTCCGAGCAAGCGTGCGCGAAATATGCAGAAGAGATGGGCTTGACCTTTTACACTGGTCAATCATCTCCTGAGGACGATTCCTGGTGGCGCCTAAATGGATGCCGCGTCCCATATGGATGTTTTGAAACTTTAGGAGGTTTTGGTCTGCATTGGGTAGGATACAACATGACTAGTGATTGCGGTTCTGTCGGTGAGAATTTTGAATTTGCAGAAGTAACTCCAAAAGAAAAGAGCACGGGATTTTGCATGGATGACGCAGGCGATCTGTCAGACGTGTTGTGTAACTTCGACGATGATTGCAGTGGAACATGCTTTCCCTTTCACCAATATTGCGTCAAATATTTAACTGATCCAGGACTAGACCCCCAAATTGGATTTCCTGGAGATTATGAGATGCCGTTTAATGTAAACGACGGGGACCCGCTAAATAATTTGAACGCTAACATGGCGTGTTGCTGGAAATCGTGCTCAAGTGATCTTACTGGCCCGAAGACTGATCAAGATATCAAGGCGTGCGTCGCAGCTTGTTTCTCGAATCCCGTATCTCAAGACGAAAATTCAATAGAGACAGGACATTCGAGTGATAAAGATGTTATGGGCGCGACACTCTCAGTTTCTTCGGCGAAGCCCGTCTTGTCTCATCTCGACGATTGGGGCGGCTCTAGAAGCGAAGCTGACTTCTTTGACGGTAATTTTTCAGCGCCGATAGGATGTTTCAACACGTGCGTCGACGCGACTAAGAGCATAGCTAATAAGCACGATGGAATAGATTTTACGCAAGTTTGCGCAAAAGCTTGTTATGCCGGATCTATATCTTACCCAAGTAATTCCAATAATAATTATCGCGTCCTTCCCGAAAATCCCGTGACAAGTACCTCAAAACATTACGAAGCAAACAAACTTTCAGAATTTATGAACGCCGACGCCCGCTTCACGTGCAGGCAGCCCACGTGCAAAATCGACTACTGCTCAGCCATGGGGTTGACAAAGCTGTACGATGGTCAATGCGTGGTAAGAACTGAAGAGCAGTGTGGAAAATTGCCCAACGGACATTGGGAAAATAATAAGTGTTATAAACAGGAAGACCCTAGTTTGGAACAAAAAATATACGGCAATTCGAGGTACCCGCATCAAAAAGTGTGCAAATACAAAAATCCATTTATTGCAGACGACGCAGGCGAGGTAACCAGCGCGCGTGACCCCTCCTACGACACGACTCGTCAAACAACTCTCACACCACCCACATTACCCGTGAAAACGGCGTGCGAGAGTTCCGGATACCACGCAAGAAGTGATGTCTTACACAATCATGACTTGGGTGTTGAGTCAGGTGTTGACACAGATCGTGATTTGTGGGGGGACGTACCTCGTTGTCCTATCTTGGAGCCGTTGGAAACCTCAGAGTGTCCCGGTGAAGGTGCGGTTGGCAGTGAGGTGTTCACCGATATCACAAATTGCGCCACCCCCGGCTTGGCCAAGGGTGATCTTTGTGAAGGTGACGGCGAATGCGGCACGCGAGACTCGCTCAACAACTGCGCGGCGAACGGCGACCTGTACCGCGTGGTCACTTCGGCAGTCGACCGCCGAGTTGAAGCGTTTTCAAAATTTAGCAGTTTCGATTTTACGAGTGTTTTGGACACTTTCTGCTATGAAGATACATTTCATAATCGTTCCGACGCCCCGAAGACACCAATAGACGTCGGCGGATACGTCAGCTACAACAGGGGTTATAGTGGATTCATAGATTTTGAAAAAATTGACAAGTCCATGTTTATATTACCATCGGCCGAAAAAAAATGTTTTACTCCCGCGGACTCGGGCAGAATTAAGTGCTCTGCAAATGACGATTGTAGTGATGGTTTTCCATGCACGTGGGACTTGGCTTCCTCAAACAGTTCAATTACTGTAGTTGACCAAGGAGAGATGACTGAATTCACAAAACAATTCAATCCGCACAAAGACACGGGCAAATACGAAGAATATTGCGCCAAGACGTGTTATTTAAAAAACACTGAAGAAAATCCAGACGAATGCGCGGCCTGGTTGTTAGATATAACCGAACCAGATGAAATTCCGAAATGTGTGCTTTTTGCAAATTACGACGATAATCATGACGACAATCCAATTTTCTGGGACGCCCTGAATACTAAATTTACGCAAAATTTTGACGATGCGTGCCGCGACGACAAGAACGAAACACAGGACGGAGAAGGCCATCAGTGCGCGAAAAATAAAGACACCAAGCAAATTATGGGTTTTTCATATTCAATTTTTAACCAATTGAACGCCAAGGGTAACAATTTAGTGACAGATGATGTGCGATCTAGCGACAAGCTTGCTACTAACAATCTTACGGAACAGGTCGCACAAAATATTTGCGGAATCGGCGCTGGTCACGACGCCTTGAAAGGCTGCACGAGCGTGAAAGACGTCTTTGCATCTGCGTCGTCGGTTTGGGATGCCAACCATTATTGGACGTGCGACATGCTTTCTAGTTTTCTGTCGGACGACGTGCTAGATTGTTCGAATTTCTACGAGGAACGCGCCGACGGCAAGAAATACAAATGCGCAGCGGACAGTTTGGATTTATCACAATTTCCGATAAATTTTCAGAAATGCAAAGCGCAATCTAAGCCAATTAATTATTACGAAGGAGGATTTGACAATTATTATCGAGACGTTGGATGCGCAGAAAAGGTCACACTCAAAGAAATCGAGGCCGTTCCAGAAAATACATGCGAAGCTGGCGAATCTGGGTCATGTGAAACGACTAATGTTTTTTCCAAGACTGACAAATTTAAAACTGAAAAATTGATATCCACTATTGTTACTCCCGTGGGCATCCCCGGCCTTGAAACTATTACCATCGGGACTGACTATAAGGCATTATTGTACACGTGTACAGATGATGGGGGAGTTGTAAGCCCTGGGGAAGACTGTCCCGATCAATCATTCACAATAGAGGAAGGTGGTAAAGATATAGATTTTCTCGTACTTGCCGGCGGTGGTAGTGGTGGGTCTGCCAATTCGGTAATGGTGTTTCCTGCCGATGTAAATGATAAACGCAACACGGGGGGTGGCGGCGCCGGGGGGTACCGCACAAGTTACAACAATCATGACGAGGAGGACCCGGGGGACGTCGACGAGCTCCTTTTTAAGGAACCTAAATTAAATCTTTCCCCGGGCATATTCGAGGTACGTGTTGGAAGGGGCGGCGTATCAGATGTAGTCCCAAAAATGAATGGCGGCGATTCCTACATATCCGCCCCCAATCAGTTAGGTAGGTGTAAATATTATGTGGATGATGATGAATTTCTAGATGAGGAAGATGACGATGAGTATTATGAAGGTCGCTGTAATAAAATAGATGATTGCGATGACCAAACCGAATACAATGGAATAACTGGATTCTTATTTCAGTGCGAGCACAATCTAAACGCTAACTACCGAAGTGATAATTATGTATTGTCAAAAGGTGGGGGGTATGGGGGAAACAATCGAGATTGGACAATCTCTCCCGAAGTTCCGGACTTAAAATTTAAAAACGGTGGTGATGGTGGCTCGGGGGGTGGCGGCTACTATCCTGCCTATGAATCATCCCCCGCAGTAGATTATTGGCGAGATCCGCCGGGAATAGGAATTGCGGGTCGCGGCATCTCTAATCAAGGTTTTGACGGATTCGACGGTTTTTGCGTAGGGGGCACTAATGAGGATGGTTCTTGCGTTCCAAGTGGCAAGTGGCAATCGGGGGGTGGCGGGGGTGCGGGCGAGGGGAAAAATTATCCGGTTGGAAATGTTTCTCAAAAAGACGGCGGCGACGGTCGGGCTTCTTCAATCACAGGAAATTTGATCTATCGCGGCGGCGGCGGGGGCGCTGGTGGCGCTAATTCTAGCGGTTCAACAGGTAACGGCGCTGGTGGAGTTGGTGGAGGTGGAAACGGTTCTGTTGGTATTGTTGGTGGTGGGGCCGACGGTGAATTTAGTCGTGGTGGGGGCGGCGGTGGATCATTTAATTTTATGTCTGGGGGAAATGGAGGATCGGGAGTTGTGATTGTGCGATACAAACACGACGATTTGGAGGCGAGGGAATACAATTCAAGTAATTGCACCAGCGGATTATTTAGCGATCTTCCAACTTTTTGGGATGAAACGACGCAAACGTGCTATGAAGTGGAAAACAAAGAATTAGACGTTTTGGCGAAAACAAAAGTCGATGATTGCGGGGACAAACATTT
>Ga0209503_10000387_pt1 | contig 28726 bp, 17 predicted proteins | sample SouAtlMetagenome_2_FD_187448 | JGI IMG/M metagenome (GOLD analysis project Ga0209503, IMG submission 187448) | Marine eukaryotic phytoplankton communities from Atlantic Ocean - South Atlantic ANT15 Metagenome (SPAdes) (version 2) | ecosystem: Environmental > Aquatic > Marine > Oceanic | place... | reverse complement strand
AGAGGCGGTGCCGCGCCGTGCCGGAATCGGGCGCCGCGGGCGGCGGCGGCGACGGCGAGGACGAGGACGGCGAGGACGACGACGACGCGCCGGACGAGGACGCCGCGCCGGGCGACGCCGGCGGCGCCGAGATGCCGAGGCGGCGCTGCAGGTCCGCCGTAGCCTGCGCGTTGTCTTCCGCCTGCGCCTGCTTCCGTTCGGCGCGCAGGGCCGCAGGGCCGTGTTGCTCTTTGAGGGCGTTGCTGGTGTTGGTCGCCTCTTGGTACTCGTTCCGGGCGGTCTCCTCCTCCGCGCGCAGGAACTCGACGAGTGCGTAGAGCTCGTCGCGCTCGTGCTTGGGTCGCGCCTTTGCGTTGTGGTGGGCGCGCTCCGCGTCGCGCATCTGCGCGATGGCCTCCTGGAGGCGCGCGCAGCACTGCTCGCGGTGCGCCTTGGCCGAGGCCACCGCTGTGGCGAATGCGCTGTCCTCCTCCTCCTCCTCCTGCTCGCGGCTGAGCGTGTCGGCCCGGACCTTTGCCGTCGCGCGGTTGGCCGCGTCGGCGCGCGCCTCCGCGCGCGCCTTGGCCTCGATCTGGGCCCTGGTCAGCGCCTCCGACGCGACGACCCGCCGACGATCGGCGGCCAAGCGCTCGAGCCGCATCCTCTCCGCCGCCTCCGCCTGCGCCTCGTCGGCGCGCGCCTGCGACGCGACGACCCGCTGACGCTCGGCCGCCTCGGCCTCCGCGCGCGCCTGCGCGCGCTCTTGGGCGCCTTGGCGCCACCGCGCCGCCTCCGCCCTGCGCCCCTCGTTCTCCTCGTGCTCCCGCTCCGCCTTGGCGATGCCCTGAATCTTCTTGTGCTCAGCCACCGCCGCGTCGTTGGTGTGCACCACCGCCTCCCAGAGGGCCTGCCGCACTCCCGGGGTCGCGTCGGCGGGCATGTTGAGCCGATCGTCTTCGGCCTGACGCGCGGCGGCGCACGCGCGCCACAGCAGGCGGTGCGCGCCGAACCAGCGCGCGTTGCGCGCAAAGTTGGGCATCCGCTCCTGCGCGCGCTGCACCGCGTGGGCATCGAGCTCCATCGCCTCGAGCTTGCGCAGGCACGCATCACGGCGCGGCTTGTCCTTGGCTACCCGCTCGGCGTGCTCGGCCAGCGCGGACTCGCGCGCGGCGCGCGCGAGGTCCTCCTGCTCGCGCCGCAGCAGCTCACGCTGCTGCAGCTCGCGCTCGCGCTCGCGCCCTGCGACGATCTCACGCTCAAGCCGGCTCTGCTGCTCCCGGCGCTCGGCCTCGCGCTGCTCCCGGGCGAGGCGCTCGCGCTCGCGGTCGTGCTGCGACTGCTTCCAGCGGCGATCGACGCTTTCGTCGTACGGGACCTCCCCCGCGCACATCATGCGGTAGTGCACGTCGATCGCCTTCTGGCCGGTTCGAATAGCTTCGCGAGAGGCCCGCGTGGCGGCTTCGAGCCCCTCGCCGTCGAGGCACAAGTGGTTGGGGTCGCCTGCGCGAGCGGCCCTGCTCTGCTCCTCGCGCCGCTGCCGCTCCTCCTGCGCCAGCAGCTCCGCCGCCGCCTCCTCCGCCGCCGCTACCTTCGCCGCCTGCTCCTCCGCCGCCCGTCGCCCCTGCTCCGCCGCCACCCTGCTTCTTTCCGCGGCCGCCTCCATCGCCGCCGCCGCCGCCGCCGCCGCCTCCGCGCGCGCGTTCTCGTTGAACTCGCGCACCGCCGCCTCGCGCGCAAGCGTCGCCGCGCGCTCGCGCTCGCGCTCGGCGCGCGCGCGCTCGGCCTCGGCCTCGGTGCGTGCGCGCTCGGCCTCCTCCGCGGCCTTGCGCTGCGCCTGCTCCGCGGCCTTGCGCTGCGCCTTCTCCTTGTCGCGCTGCGCCCGGCGCGCAGCCACCTGCGCCTGGTGCTCCGCCGCCGCCTTGGCCTTGGCCTCGGCCGCCGCCTGCGCCTTGGCCTCGCGCTCGGCCGCGCGCGCCGCGGTCGCTTCGCCGCGCGCGGCCTCCTTGGCCTCGCGCTCGCGCTCCTTGGCCTTGAGCGCAAACTTCTGGTAGCTCTCCAGGTTGCGCTTGCGCACGCGCGCGAGCACGGCCGCGCGCGCCGCGGCCTCGGCCTCGAGAAGCGCCATGTGCGCGCGGTGTTCCACCAGGGCTGCCTCGCGCACGATGCCATCGAGCACGCGGCGCACGAGCGCGTGCGAGAGCTCCTTCTCCAGGCGCGCGCGCTTGGCCGCCTCCTGCGCCTGCTCCTCCTTGCACTGAGCCTCCAGCCTGCGGCACTCGGCCATTATGACGGCACCTTCGATCGCCTTGTGAACGCACTGACGGATGGCCGCGGGCACTGAAGGCTGGTAAGTCTTCATAAAGGTCCTGTACGACGACTGCAGCGGTGCCGAAAAGCGCCACCGCTTGAGCAGCAGCACGATGGCGACGACGCGCTTGAAGGTCCGCACCAAGCGGCGGCGACGCGCCTGCCGCTTGGCCTCCAGCTCGATTGTGCTGCGAGAATCGTGCCCGCTGAGCAATCGGGCTGAGCCGCCCTTGACCACGACCGCGTACTTGAGGCGCAGCTCGATGCTCCACCCGCTGAACTTGTCGCTCGCGTCGATCCAGATGCCCTCGTTCGGACCGGCAGCGAGGACGGGCACGATCCGCGCGCCGTCGCGCAGATCGTCGACGCTGCCGACGCGCAAGTTGCGGAAGTCGTCGCCCAGCCCCTTTGGTAGACCCAGAAAAGAGCACACCCGCTCGTAATGGGCGTCCGAGATGTCGCGCGTCTCGCGCTCGGCCGCTGCGGCACACCCACCCTGAACCCCGGGATGCTGGTAATCGCAGACGAGCACCTCCGTGTCCGCCGGAACGCTCACAGCGATGAGCGGAGGCCGCCTGACCTGGTCGTCGGCAGAGTGTAGCTGGCTGTGGAAGCGCTCGGCGATGGAGCGCACGAGCGGCCCGTTCATCGAGGGCTCGTCGCACCTTGCCGTTCCGAGCAGCTTTGCACCGCACGCCCACTCGACCCGCGCCCACGTGTGGAATTGCTCCGGCGTGAGCTGGAGGAGCACCGACGCGTTTTCTTGCTGGTCAGTCGGGGCTGGGCCCTTGAGGGGCCCGAGTCCCACGTCGAGGTAGTGTCCAACCATCACGTCGGACCACACAATGCTGAGCATTTGCGTGATGGACGTGCACTTGACGGGGTTGCGCAGAACCATGTCGGTGAACGTGAAATCCTTGGGTTCGTCCTTGGGGGTCGGGGTGTTGAGCCGCAACTCGTAGTGGATCCAGTCGCCGACCCGTTCAACCTTGCCGGTTTTGACGTGCGGGATCTCGACGTCCTCGAACAGGCAAAAGTGGCCGCCCACCGACCCGCCGCGCTGCCACATTTGCAGGCCCGCCGCGTCGCGGTCCTCCCTGAAGCCCGCGTCGCTGGGACTAAGCCGGGCGTAGGCATGCGTGAGCGCGGCATGCTGCCACCACGTGATTGTGCGCATTCGGGACGCGGCGGATTGCGACTGCTCCAACTCCACACCAGCATTGTGCAGCTCGTTTGGGACATCGGTTCCCATTGCGACCAGGAACGTGGCCGCCGCGCAGGCGGTGTTCCGGAGGACGACGCCCTCGCCGCCCCCAAACGCCTTCAGGTGGGCGGTGGCGCAGACCGAGACGGTGCTCATCACGGACGTAAGGCTGGTCATGTCGTCGGCGTGGTTTCGCAAGTTGAGGATGTCGTTGAGCACGCGCTGACAGACGTCGGCGCGGGCCAATCGCTTGCGCGAGCCCGTCAGGGACACCTTTTGCGGCAGCGACAGGTTCAGTCCACGCTTGCTGTCGTCCCACAGCACTTGTCTTGGGTTCTTGCTTAGAAAGCGTCGGCGCTCGCACACGTCCCTGAACGCCCTTGGGCCCTGGTCCGGCTGCATCCAGAATTGTATCCAGTACCGCGGCGCGGTGCCCCCGCGCGGCCACCGCGCCGCGTTTGCGGTCCACCGGTTCGACGAGAAGATGAGCATGGTCGGCGACAGGCGCGGCAGTTGCCCCTGCGCGGGCGCAACGGTGCTCGCGTGGCCGGTGGTGTTGAACCGCCGGCTCAACCCGAGGTCGAGTGCCTCGCACAGGGCGTCGGCCACGACCACGGCGAGCTCATTGTTAAGCGCGCTCACGGCCGCGATGACCAGCCCCCAGCCGCTGATCTGCCGGCCGCCGAGCGCAAGCGAGGTGGAGTGCGTGCGTATGATGGACAGCAGCCCGACGTACGCGCACCAGTGATCCTGGTTCGCGTTGTGCCTAACGAATTGTTCGCCTTCCTGATCGATCGCGGCAAGATGTTTCATGTACTTGGGGGTTTCGTACACTTGGTGGTGTGTGAACTCCTGAAAGATCTCGACGGTGAGGGCGGGGATGAAACCGATGAAGCCTTTTGGGTCGTTGAGCATGACGAGGCGCTTCATCTCCATGAGGATGTACGGCAGGTAGAGCGCCCAACAGCCACTGCTGTTGGCGTTCTGGTACTCGAGAAGCCCGTCGTGGTACGGGCTGTTGGCCAGGGCCGGGTCCATCGTGTCGCTGATTGCGACTTTCGACAACGTGATCCCGTCGGGTGCGTGCACCTCGGGCCCGGGTGGCTCGGGTGGCTCGGGTGGCTCCGATGGCGGTGGCGCCAAGAACTTGTCGATTGGCGAGCTTGGCACCGCCTCCTCCCCGCGGCCGGGCATCGGCTTGGCCTTGCCCTTGGGCATGGCAACCTCCGCGTTGGGCGAGGGAGCACACAAGCCGTGCGTTTTCTCCACGCCCCACCGCCGCCACCACCGCCACCACTGCCAGCATCACGCCACGCATACCAACACCGCCAACCAAGCTGTGGCGTCCGCTCGTGCGCAGGCACCCAATGTCGACCCCGTCCCGCCTCGACGTCGCGCAAGGCTACCTCGATCAGAAGCAGCGGCTGCACGAAACCGGCACGGAGAAGGAGCGCCGGTTGCTGTCCTCCGCCAACGGCCTGCGCTTGAGTGACAGCGAGTACATCAGCAGCTTCAGGCGCGCTCACGCGCGCGGCATGGCCATCGACGAGGCGCACCAATTTGCCGACCCGAAGATGCCGGACGTCTTCAAGAGGAACGAGCCGCCGTATTACGCGCTGATGCCCAAGGAGGAACTGGGCGACGAGCTCCACGCTGCACTGGAGCACACCCACATCACCATCACCAACTTCAAGCACCCGGACAAGGGCACGATCAGCGTCATCGTGCCGCAGCGGCCCGCCGACGAGGAGGACAAGCGGCTGATCCACGAGGAGTACCACCCGGGCACGGAGCGCGTCCGCTTCCGCGACTTTTCGTGTGGCGCCTTCACGCGCCTCGAGTCGCTCTCCTCCGGCGAGTTTGACGAGAAAGGCCACGAGTCGCGCGCTTACGGCCAGTTCGTCGAGCGCAAGTTTTACGACGCGAGCGGCACCACGATCATCGGCATGCGCGTGCTCAACGACTGGCTGGTCATCTCCGACTGCCGCGACATCGTGTCGTACGTGCACGAGGAGCGGCCGGGCGACCACGACTTCCCTGTACACGTCTGGGGCCGCAAGAACACCGACGTCACCTGCTGCACACACTTTAACGACAACGGCGCGCGCACGCACTGCGCCTACACGGACGGGCGCGTCTCGATGTACACGGGCAGCCCCGGGCGCGAGCGGCAGGTCAGCGTGACCAAGGACCCGGCGCTGCACAAGGGCGTGGTGCGCGAGTTCTACGCCGGGTCGCCGGGCTGCACCTACATGACGCGACAACTCTTCGAGGACGGCACCATCAACTTCTTCAACGGCACGACGCCCAACCTCGTGCGGCTCGTGAAGAAGTGGTACCCCTCCGGAAAGACGGAGCTCTTCGAGGGCCCGCACCAACTCGAGCGCAAAGTCGGCGAGGGCTTCGAGCCGCGCAGCGGCTCGCAGTACGCGACACCATCACCCGCGAGCTCGAGCGGTGGCGGCATTGTCTCCGCCGTCACGGGTGCCGCCAGCGCCGTGGGCAAGCTGCTCCTCGGCCCCTCGACACCCGCGCCCAAGGACCTCGGTCCCAAGGCGGGCACGCAGCTGCGCGTGGGAAGCGAGCACCCGCGCTCCGACCTGCACGGCAAGCGCATCGAGCTCACCGGGGTGGTGGGCGGCGACGTCTGGGAGTTCAAGTGGCTCGACGCGCCGGCGCCCAAGCTCGGCAAGGGCCAGACGGCGTGGTCCATCGCGCTCGCGCAGACGGTGACCAACGAGGCGTATCTCGACGCCAAGGCGGCCAAGGAGGCCGCGCGCGCGGCCAAGGCCGAGTCGAGCAAGGCCAAGAAGCGCGCGCAGAAGCAGGCCAAGCAACTCGAGACCGACGCGCGCCTCGCAGCGGAGCTGCAGGCGAACGAGGACGAGGCCGCGCGGGCGGCGCCGCCCGGCCCGCCGCCCGAGGGCAAGCACCACCCGCCCAAGGCGCTCGTGCGCTGCCCCATCGACGGCGCGCCGATGGTCGACGCGGTGCTCGCCTCCGACGGCTGGGTGTACAACAAGGGCGCGCTCCAGGAGTTTTGGTGCGCGCACGAGGCGCTGGTCTCGCCCATCACGGGCGCCGAGGTGACCAACGTGCTCTTTGCGCACAACCCGCTGCGCTCGCTCGCCAAGGAGCTGCAGGCGGCGCCGGCCAAGGGCGAGGCCGTGCCGACCGAGGAGCCGGAGCTCGTGCTGTGCCCTATCACGCACGACGTCATGGACACGCCCGTGCTCGCCGAGGACGGCTACATCTACGACAAGGCGGCGCTCGCGCAGTGGTTCGCCACGGGCGCCAAGATCAGCCCGCTCACGGGCGCGCCCATGGGCGAGGCGGTCCGCATCGACCGTCACGCGGCCGTGCTGTGCCGCGCTTGGCAGTAGGTGTGTTGAGTGGTCTGGGTGGACGTGTGTGTATGCGTGCGTGTGCGTGCGTGTGTCCATTGAGTAAAAAAAGCGGTCACGTCTTCCCACACCGCGCCTATATCGCTAACGCAGCCACCGGCGCGCGCGCCGTCCGCAGCCCGGACGCTCCATGTTCCGGCGACGGCGCATGTCCACGCGCGTCTTCCATCGCAACGGCGGGGCAGCGGCGGCGTCGCCCGACATCGACGACGAGGAGGACACGCGCGTCGACTTTAGCAACGCGGCGCTCTACCTCTCCGCGCTCCAGACCGTCGTCGCCGTGTGCTCGTGCGCGACCGTCTCGGTGCTGAGCAACTGGGTCAACCTGGGCGGCGCGAGCGCCGTGCGCACGCTCGCGCTGTGCTCGGTGACGGGCGTGCTGCTCATGCGCAAGCCGTTGCGGATAGGCCGCGCGCACGGGCTGGGCGTGGTCTTCTCGGCGCTGCAGCCGTCGGTCGCGCTGTACGTGGCCACGCTCGTCGTCGAGCAGCTCGTGCACACCTGCTCGGTCGACGCCACCTACACCCCGAGCTGGCGGCGCGTGGTCTTCCACGCCAACATGGCGCTCCTCGTCGTCTCCGCCTTCCTGCGCGCGCGCAAGCCGCTGGACGAGACCGACCTGCCCTTTTTGCTCACCGGCGCGGGGCTGTTCATCGTGGCCATGCTGCCGCCGCCCTCGGTCGCGCTCGTGGGCCCGCTGTGCCAGTCGGTGGGCCTGTGGGAGGCGTCGGAGCGGCTCGTGCGTGCCCTCACCTTCTCGGTGCTCTACTCGACGCACGTCTACTCCTCCACCTCGAGCACCAGCTTCGGCGTGGACGAGACGTGCGTCTCGGTGACGCGCTCCGCCTCGGCCTCGCTCTGGGTGCTCGGCGCGCACATCGCGTGGTTGCCCCTCGCGGTCGTGCAGGCGGTCGTGCTCGTGCACGCGCGCGTGCACGCCGACGACGAGCCCGAGTCCACCGCCCCCGACCCCGACTACGCGTGCATCGAGTCGGCCAACTCGACGGACGACGACCTCGAGCTGGGCAGCGTCGGCCGCAGCGGCAGCGAGACGGCGCTCGACCCCGTCGCGGAGCAGCAGCGCCTCCTGGCCGAGCCGCAGCTCTACACGCCCAAGCGCGGCGTGCAGGCGTCCGGCTCGACGACCACCGTCTCGCTGCCCTCGATCCTCGGTGGCCCCGTCGTCGCCTCGACCGAGCTCGTCGTGCCCAACGCCGTCACCCCCACCGCGCCCGCGCGCGCCGAGAGTCCCATCTCCGAGGAGCGAATAGGCCCGCGCGCGTTTGTCAACGTCAACGAGGTGCCGGTCACCAACACCGCACCGGAGCCGTCGCCGCCGCCCAAGGACGCGGCCGAGCAGGGCTTCAAGGACCTCGCCGCCGAAATTGCAAACCGGCTGTGACCCACCAACCGACCAACCCACCCAGTCGTCCATGCGTCCATGCGTGCATCCCCAAGGTGTGATTTTTTTAAGTTTGACAAAGGACACCAATACCGCGACAACCAAGCTCCAACACGACCGCTCGCCCGTACGCCATGATCCGCGCTCGCGCGCCCTACCCGTTTCCCCACCGTCTTTCCCCTCATCACACGCTGAAAAACAGGAGGCGCTTGTCCGCCGGCCCCGGCAACACCCACCCGTGCCCGGCCGGCGTGCTCCTTGCTTAAGCCTTGGTGGTGACGCCGAGCGAGAGGGCCGCCTTGGGCTCGGCCATCTCCAGGGACATCGGCTTCTCGACCTTGCAGGGGCCCCAGAACGCGGCGTTCTGGCGCGCCGTGGTCACCGCGAGCACCTTGAGCGCGATGGACCAGTAGAGGAAGAAGCGCCAGGTGCAGACGGGGTCCTCGCTCGAGTGCGCCATGTAGAGCTCCGGGAAATTGCCGGGGGCGACGAGGAAGTAGAGCAGGCTGAAGAGGATCGACGCCATGCCACCGCCGACGATGGCCGCGTAGGTGGTGGCGTACAGCTTGCCCACGTCCTGCTCCATGAGGCCGAAGAGCGTCGCGATGAGGATGCCGATGAGCGCCACGATGAGGCACCAGAGCGAGCCCTGCTGCAGCTCCTGGGCGATGTAGTTGCCGCGCTTGTCCTGCAGCGACCCCCACAGCTCGAAGGCAAACGGCACGAACCAGAAGCACAGGTGCAGGAGCAGGTCGCCCGCGACCGCGGCCTTGTCGGCGATCGACAGGTCGGGCGAGGCCCAAAAGTCGAAGAAACCCTGCTTGTGCAGCGGCGCCGAGACGATGTACGCAAACTTGAAGATGCCGTTGCAGCAGCCCTTGAGCGCCTCGCCCACGTCGATGCCCGGGACGCCGACACTGGCCCCTCCGCCTGCGAGCCGGTTGAAGCGCTGTCCGCCGTAGCCGATGACGTCCGTCATTGCCGAGGTTGGGGGTGGGTGGGAGTGCGCACGCGGTCGCGCTCTCGCTCTGCGTTACCATTGGCCTCGCCGGGGGGTGTTATGGATTGTGGCCGGGCCGCGCCCCTGTGGGGGCGCGGCCCGCCTCGCTCTCATAGATACACACGCGCACAGACACACGCCGCCTCCCCGTGCGCGCACGCGCAATTAGGCCCTCAGGCGGTGAGTGCTCGCCGCGGCGCAGGTGGTGGCAAGTCACAAAACTCCTCTTCCCAAACCTCGTAGCCCCGCTCGTCTATCCAGTGCTTCTCGCGGACCCAGACCCCATTGGGCTTCTGGCGGACGCGATAGCTCGTGAACTCGCGCTTGCGGCACGGCTCCTCCTGTTCCTCCTGGTCCTCCTTCTCCTCGCCTTCTCGTCTAGGGGATCGCCCCTCGATCGCGTCGTCGCCTAGCCCGCGCGCGAGCGACCAATACTCCCGCTCCCACGTGCGCGGGCGCTTGCCCTTGCGCCCGTCCCTGGGGAGGCCCACGCCGCCGCACTTGGCGCACGTGCACGGGTCGTTGATGGTGGGGTCGTCGCCGCCCGACAGCATGGCTTGGGTCACGAGCGCGTGTATGGGGTGCTCGGGCGACCGGCACCCAACCGGGTACATGTCCCACCGGTACGGCCACGGGCTGTCCGGTGGGAGGTACATGATCCAGCGCAGGAAGCGCGGCTCCCACTCGATCAGCTCGGCGGCGGTCGGGCCGCCCAAGTCGCCCGGCTGGGTGGCGTCGCCCCAGACCTCCGGAAAGAGGCTCTGCGGGTCCACGACCAGCTCGTCCAGCCGGCACACGACGTGGTCGAGCATGCCGGAGCGCATCGCAAAGAGGCTCGCGATCCCGTGCCGCAGCTTGGTGTAGCCTGCGGGTTCGGTTGCGGCGGACTCCTCGTCCAAGAACTCGGCAACCAGGGCGCGCTTCCAGGCGGTTGCTATGGCGGCCGTCAGCCGCTTGTCGTGCGCCACCACCGACTTGGCGAGCTCGGCGCACTTGAGCATCACCACCTCCCGCATGAATTCCTGCTTTCGCGTGTGCTTGTACACGGGCATGGTGTTGACGCTGCCCGGGTGCGCGACCAGCATCTCGGCGGCCATCGCGTAGCGCGCCTGGTCCTTGACGCCCTCGACCTGCTCGTTGATGCTTTGCAGGTGGTTGGAGTAGCGGGTGTACTTGCCGCTCCCCAGATCCTCCGCGTCGTCAAACAACTCGTCCATGAACTCTTGCACGGCCTCCATGACCATCGTGTGCGGATCGCGGTCGGGACGGTGTCACAAGAAGAGCTTTTTTGTTTGTGGGCGCCACTGATGGCGCTTGTGGCGTGACGGTTGGCAGTGTTGGCGGTCGCGTGGCACGGTGGGACGGCGGTCCCTTGCCCTGTCCGCAAGCCCTTTCGAGCTTGGGCACGAGAGCCAGCGGGCGCGGAAGCGGACCGGCCGTCGCCAACGTTGCCAACGTGACTGTGTGTGTGCGTGTGTTGTGTGTATTGGATGTCTTTTTTTTTGTTGATCCAAATCGCTAGTGGTTACGGGGGCGCACCGCCCAAGGCCACCCACATACACACACGCACAATCACCGGATGCAGCTCCCCGCCGCGTCGGAGTGCCCGCCCGGCCTCCCGTCCCCAGAGGCGCAGGCGCTGTTCGACTGGCAAACCTCCGCGCGCCTGCTGCCACGGCTGCGCGCCAGGGGGGATCCGCCCCAGGTCTCGGGACTCAAGGGCATCCAAGCGTGCGGCCTGCTCCTCCCTGCCGGGACGGGAGGCACGAGCCTCGCCACCGGCCTGGGCAACCTTACACACCGCGGCGAGGTGTCGTGGTACCTGGGAGGCATCGGTTACAAGCACCTGGTCACCTTTCGGCACGTGCGCCTGACCAAGCGACCGTGCGCGTTGATGACGGTGCGCGATCCGTACGAGCGCCTCCGCTCCGGCTTTCGGTACGACACGGCCCACAAACGTGACGTACACCACACGGCGCTGATTTCCCACCACTCGAGGCGACGGACGCTGCACGAACTGCTGGACGCCTTCAGAAACGCCACCGCGCCCGAGCACGCCATGGTGATGAGCATGTACAACCACAGCGTGACGAGTCCAACGTGCAGGTCCGACGAGGACCAGTGCATTCGAAAGAAGACGCCAGAGACACCGATGAACCCGTTCTTGCACTCGCAATCGGCCTACCTGCTCGACGACTCCAACGGTTCCGTGCCGTCCATCCACTTTCTGTGCACCAACAAGTACGCCGCCAGCTGGCGAAAGCTGCTCGCCGACTTTGGCATCGAGTCGGGCGTGCCGCCCGCGTATGCCCTGTCGGGACGAGCGCCGGCGGAGCCGGATGCGCTGCCGTACGACGACGCGGACGCGCGGTTTGTGAGAACCTGCCTATTTCCTTGGGACACGTATTTGAACCAACGCCTGTGTGAAGGCTAACCACTGTGCACCGCACGATAACGCGCGCACGCAGAATGTGCAGTAGGGGCAGGGACAGCCGCTTCCGCATCATGCTGCCGCGCCTCGACCGGCTCTCGCTGCGGCGGGCGCCAAGGCCCACCGATGCACCAAAGCGGTCACTTCTGCAGTCCATCCTCGACCAGCCCATGGTGATGGGCGGAGGAGAGGCGCAGCGGTCCAGGACCGACAGCGGCGGCGGTGGAGCGCCCAATCCCGACCAGCCACAACCGCAAGCGCCGCAAGCGCCGCAAGCGCCGCAAGCGCCGCCGCCTCCGCCGGTCGTCCCGCCCCCGCAAAATGCGCCCGCGCCTGGCGCCGGCGGCTCCTCGTCCGGCGCTGGCGGCTCAAGCAGCGCACCCACCCCAGACCTGGACGGGCTCTCGGACGCGCAGTTGCACATGCGAATCGCAAATCTGAAGAACAGGCTGGCACGGCTCACAGCTGAGGGCGCCGACGCCGACCAGATCGAGGCGACGGACGCGGAGTTGCGGCGGCTGCGGCTTGAAGAGGACAAGCGGGCCAAGCAGAGAAAGGTGGCGCAAGAGGCTCAAGAGGAGCACGCCATGGCGGCGCTCGCCCAGTACCTTGACGATACAGAGCCCGGCGAGTTCACCTGCCAGCACTGTGGCTGGAAGGGTCGCCCAGACATACAGCTTGACGAGGACGATCGCGACACGGAATTCTGCCGGCGGTGCGATCAGCCGGGAAAGTCGTACGCGTCCGAGGACCAGCGGCCCAACGTGGGTGGCGACGATCTGGCTGATCACACCGCGGCTATGCAGAACGAGATGAACGATCAGGTGGAGCGCACTCGGCGGCAGAATGCGCTGATCGAGCTGAAGCACGTCTACCCCGAATTGAGCAAGTCGCAGCAAGAAAACCCCAGCCCGGAGGAGGTGGAGCTGCTGCGGCGCGCAAACCTCCGCGTGTCCCAAGCGATGATCTGGCTACGCTTGCTGTCCGCAAGCAACGAGGATGCACAGAAGCTTCTGGGCATCGCGCTGAGCGCGAACGAGGTTGCGCTCGCCCGCGACCTGCTGCGGCACGCGATCATCGAGTGGGTGCGCGAGGGCGGCACCAAGCCAAACCAGACCGTTGACAACTTTGGCTCGGCCCTCTTTTGGGCCATCGCCATCGCACGGGAGGTGCTCGCGCGGCGGGCAGGAGAGAACTCGTTTGCCTTCTACGAGCCCAAGGACCCGGAAGGCAACAAAACCCGCACGTACAACTACTCGATGGAGGAGCTCGCGGAGTTTCTCGAGTGGTACTTGAAGCAGGCGATGCTCGCGGACGAGTCGCAGATCGCCGCCACGCGCACCGGGCGCGGCCAAAAGTTTGCGCAGCAGAAGCTCGACCAGCGCAAGTACCGCAGGCCCGCGTGGTACGGCTTGGGCTTTAGCAACCAGGGCTCGGATGGCAAAAGGAAAAACTATCGCGGGCCCAACAAGCTCAAGTACCTCAACCGGCTGCTCGTTGCCGCGGGGATGGGCTCGTTGCACGCGTCCACAATGGACCACACAAGCACGCCGACGGTGTTGGTGGTGCCTGAAACCGAGAATGAGCGGAGGCGGCGAGTGCAGAAGGAGGCGGAGGAGGCGGCGGCGGCGGCGCAGGCTGCTGCGGTGGAAGAGGATGAAGAGGAGGAGGAGGAGGAGGAGGAGGAAGAGGAGGAAGAGGAGGAAGAGGAGGAGGAGGAGGAGGAGGAGGAGGAGGAGGAGGAGGAAGAGGAGGAAGAGGAGGAAGAGGAAGAGGAGGAGGAGGAGGAGGAAGAGGAGGAGATGGAAGAGGCAGAGGTGGAGGCGGAGGGCGACGCTGGTGCGGACGACGACTCCGACTTCGAGAGCGTGGACGAGGACTCCGACTTCGAGAGCGCGGACGAGGACCAGATGGAGGACGAGCAGGAGGAGGAGGGAGAGTGTGAGGTTGAATACGAAACGTGTTAATAAACGGTATAGATAAAACAGTACCACTCACCGCCCCTTTAGCATGTTCAACACATCTTCCGTGATGTGGCCCCCCCCAGTGGCGTGGTAGGCTTGCACGCCCTTTAGGGCACCATTCCGCCGCAGCTTCGTGCGGAAGAGCGCGTCGTTTTCGCCGAGGCGCTGGAACAGCTCGAGGATCTCGTCGCAGAGACACGAGTACATAAACGAGTCGTCGTCGTCCGTGCACGAAAACTCGTGGTCACCTTCCAGGATCTCTGCGCACGACCGGATCGCGTGCTTCTCGACCAAGTCCTCCTTCCACTGGAGGATCCGCTCGGCGTCCTCCGGGTCGTCCGTCTTGGAGCCCTTCAGGGCCCGGTTGAGCACGCGCACCGCCGCGCACAAGCGCTTCGCCTCGTCGTCCATCGTAATGGTCTCGATCAGTCCCTCGAGGGGCAGCACGGCGTTCCAGCGGCCAAAGTCAAACTGACACTCCCACAGCTCCGACAGTTCGTTGAGCCCCATGTCGTCCTCGGTCCGCTCCCTGGGCTCCTCGTCCGACTCCTCCTCCTCCTCCGACTCCTCCTCCTCCTCATTGTCCGACCGTCCCTCCCCGGCCGCGTGCAGCGCTTCGGCGCGCTCGTACGCCGCCAGGGTGGCGTTGCACAGGCGCAGGTGCAGCCCGCCGTCGATCGACTCCTTGGCGTCGTCGAGGATCGACTGGACCTCCTTGATGGCGTCGAGCACCGGCTGCATGCCGCGCCCGCTGGCGAGTCACGCGTTTCCGTGCGCACAAGACCCGTGTTTTTTTATTGCCTACGGTCACTCTATCTTTAGCACCAGCCGCGCGATAGTCGCCAACATCCCCTTTTGCTTTCCCATCTCTACGCGCGCGGTGCACGCGTCCGCGCCGTCGGTCCACTTGCGCAGCTGCGGCACCACCTCCAGGTGCACCACGTCTCCCGGTCGCGGGAAGACCAGCTCCTCGCGCCTGGCGGCGACGGTGCCGCCGCCGGCGAGCGCCAGGCGGATGCCGCGCGCGTTGAGTCGCAGGCGCACGTCGACGACGACGCGCTGGCCGGTGCGCAGCCCCTTCCACGGCAGGTCGGCACCCGACGCGCCGCGCCTGGCCACCACGCGGTAGAGCCGCTGCGCCTCGTCGCGAAAGTGGCCGCACCCAAAGTCACCCAGGTTGGACATGGTGGCAACGGTGGGCGCGAGGTGCGAGCGGTGCTTCGCGATGCCCGAGGCGTTCAGCAGGCCCTCGTCCTCCGGCAGCAGGAAGCCGTAGGGCGGCGCGCCGACGAGCGAGCGCAGCCGCGGCCAGAAGCGCCGGTCGCGGACCAGCTGCAGGAAGAAGGCGCGCTGCTGCTCCTGCAGCAGCAGCACGGCGAAGGCCGCCTTGACGCCCGCGTCGCCCTCGATCGAGGTGTTCGGCGGCGCCTTCAGCTCCTCCGACTGCTCCAACTGCGCGCGGAAGGACTCCATGAGGTACTCGCGCGCGTCGGCGCTGCTCTGCAGGCCGGCCGACCCGCTGGCGGGCCGCGCGGCGATCATGGGCCGCGCACAAACGCACTTGCTGAAAGGGGCGCTTTGGGGTTTTTATCACGTCAAACACACGCCACGCAAAATCGTCGCCAAGGCGCCCCTCAGGCACCCGCGGCCGACGGGCAGTCCTCCGGCGGCGAGGGCACGACCTCGCCGTTGGGCATGCGCACGAAGCGCTCATTCGGGTTGACCTCGTTGGTCAACACCGCCTTTGTGCGAAACGGCAGGCTGCGCACCGTGAACTCGGGCAGCCCGCGCAGGCTTGGGTGCAGGCAGCGCGCGACCCACTCGAAGGACTGGTTCTTGTGGTGCTCGACGAGGTTGGGAGTGGTGACGCCGCGGTTGAGCTTCGCGCTGCAGGCGGCCATGCCGTTGACCATCGGGATCTCGTAACTGCCGGCGCGGTACACCTCGCTCTCGTGCGGCACGAGCAGCTTGGCCGGCGTCAGCGCCTTCTTGAAGTGGATCGCCGGGTTGATGCGCAGATCCTGCTCGTGGGCCTGGCCGTCGGCGCTCTCGTCGGGCGCAAACTCGAGCGAAAAGTGCAGGATGAGCTGCTCGTCGTAGGCGCCCCACGACGACCGCTCGACCGCCGTGGTGCCGGCGCGCATCAGCTCGAGCAACTCCTGCTCGTAGGCCAGCTGCAGCGAGCCGTCGGGCATGCGCTCCTTGAGGTACACCCGCAGGTGCATCGCCTTGGACTCGACGCAGTAGTAGCAGTCCTCCTCGTCTGGGGCGGCCTGTCCGCGCCCGGCCGGGTGCGGTTTGAGCACCGCGTGCGGGAAGCCGCCACCGCACAACGAGCCGCCCTTGCCCTCCACGGGCGTGCAATAGGAGTGGCCGTGCTTGTCGGCCGTCGCCGCGTCGAAGTCGAGCACGAAGCGCCTCCGAATCTCGGCGGCCACCGCCTCCGGCAGGGGCCGGCACGCCGGGCGCACCACGGGCGCGAGGCCGTTGTCCCCCGGCGAGGAGGAGGAGGGCGGCGCCAGGCAGCGCGGCGGGCCGTCCTCGACCTGCACCACGAGGAGCGGCGGCGCCGGCGCCGCGCCCGCGCGCCCGCGCCCGCCTTGCGCCTGCCGCGCCGCCTTGCCCTTGGCCGTGGTGCTCTTGCACAGCTGCCGGATCTGCGCGAAGGCCTTGAGGTCCTCCTCTTGCCGGGCCAGCTTGAGCTGGCTGGACTCCCACAGGCGCCAAAACTTGTACTCCCGACCGTCGGCCTCCGCGGGCCGCTTCTCGCAGAGCACCACTTTTCCGTTGACCTTTTCGGTGTAGCTGCTGATCTGGTTGGTCTCGCTGTCCAGCACGTAGTGGAACGTGCGCTTGCCCGCCGCTGGCGGCGGCGGCGTCACCACCGGAGCCGAGGCTCCCCCACCTTCAGTTTCCGGCGCTTCTTCAGTGGGCGCGGCTCCCTCGGAAGCTTCGGCTTGCGCTTCTTCGGGGGCGGCTGGGGCGTCGCTCGCTTGCGCTTTGGCAGCGGCGGCGGGCGCTTCGGACGCGGGGGCTTCGGGCGCGGCGGGGGACGCGGGAGCGGCGCCTTTGCTGGCCTTGCTGGCCTTGGCGCCTTGCTTGGCCTTGCGACGCTTGGCGGCAGGGGGCACGCTGTGAGTGCTTGCGGGCGCGAGCGCTGGTGCGTCGGCCATGGGTCTCGGAGCGCGGGTGGCGAACACGGTGGATAGCGAACAGGCGTGCTCTTACACGACACGGACACACGCGCACAAGTCCAGAGTTTTTTTTTTGCTTAACCGCACTAGCCGCCCTCTTGGCGATAACGCCACACACACATTCCCCCTCCACCTTTTCGTGCGCGGGGAGGAACGGGTCGCCGGGGGCCGCCTACTGCGAGGCGACCACCTTGTACGCCTCGATCTGTTGCGTGAGCGAGCCGGACAGGCTGTTGTTCTTGAGCAGCTCGGTGTAGTGCGCCTCGTTGATCCAGCCGATCGGGCGCCACTGCTCGGGCGAGACGCCTGTCATGGCGGCCGACTTCTCGACCTCCGTGAGCTGCTCAAAGGTGAGCTCGCTGGGCTTCGGCTGCGCCGCCTGGACGGTCGCGATGTCCTGGCGCAGCTGCTGCGCCGCAAGGTAATTCGGCTCGCTGGAGCGCACGGACATGCTGCTGCTGCTCGGTTCTACCAGGAAGCTGCGCGGTGGGGGCTTATGATCCAGAGGGCAATTGCGCGCCCAGCGCCTCTTCGAGTCGCGCAGGCTCGAATACCCACGTGTCTTTGCGCTCCTTTCCGATCTTGCGTCGCTTTGCGAGCGTGCCGCCGCGCTGCCGGTCCCCGATGAGCAGGTGCTTGATGGCCGGCGTGTCGTACACCTCGCCGGGGGTGAGGTGCAGCGGGCCGTCCGACGGCTGCCAGTTGCGCACCTTGGCCAGCAGCCGCAGGATCTCGCCCTCGCGGTTGGGGTGCACGCTCGGTCCAAAGCCGCAGCCCTGCCGCAGGTTGAGCAGCATCGGCAGCGCCAGCTTGATGCCCACGCCGAGCCACGTCTCGTAGCCCTCCACCGGGCGCAGCTTCCAGTTGGTGAGCATCAGCTCCTGCACGGTTGTGCGCAGCGTGGTGTACCCCGGGGCGCCGAGCCTCAGGTTGCCGAAGCGCTGGTTGAGCTCGTCGTAGGAGAAGTTGCCCAGCAGGCTAAACGCTAGGCGCACGTGCTCGTCGATGTGCGAGTTTTGCCAGTCGAGCATCTGCTTCCGGCTGGTGTCCCACTCGACGCCGACCACCTGTGGGTCCAGGTCGGCCTTCAGGTGGTTGGCCGCCTTCGCGTCGCGCACCATCTGCTCCATGAGGACGCGTTGCAGAAACTCGCAGCGCACGCACCCGGCGCGAAAGAACTGCGGGTTGTCGCACGCGTCCAGCTGCATCACCGCGTGCGCGAGCAGCACGATGCGCAGCCCCGTGGGGTCGAGCCCCGTGCGTCGTTGCCGGTGCGCCGCCGCGCTCACAAGCCCCCAGCGCGGCGCGCCTGGCTCCGGCCCAAGCCACGCCATCGGCGGCACGGGCGGCCCGGCCTCCGCGGAGGCGCCGCCGATCCGCTGCAGGCACGGCACAAACGAGGGGGGGCACCAAGCCTGCGTCGTCGCGATCGCCCGCTCCACCAGCAGGCAGACGCCCTCCGCGTTGTTGCCGTGCATCTTGACGCAGTCGCGCCAGCGCTCGATCTCGCGCGCGGTGCGCTCGAGGCCCACGCTCGGGAAGCTGCCGAGCGCGTCCCGCAGGCGGCCAAAGTGCATGCACGACGCGACTTCGGGCAGCACCCCCAGCAGCTCGGGCGCCGGCGCGCCGAGCAGCGCGATGAGGCCCTCGCGCGCGTCGTCGTTGACGACGCCCATCGCCGCGCCGTACTCCGCATGGGCCTCGTCGTCGTCGTCCGCATCGCGCGCGTTGCGCACGAGCTTGACCAGCAGGCGCATCGCCGTCACGTCGCGGCCCACGCCGCGGTAGCTGTAGTAATGGCAGCGCACGTACTGGATGCGCGCCAGGTGCTCGCAGCCGAGGCTGCACAGCCGCTGCGAGGGATCGGCGTTCCTGGGCTCCAGCAGCGACACGCGGCTCGCGATCAGCGACGCGAGCGTCACCACATTGGTCTGCAGCGAGTTGTCGCCGTGGGGCCGCGAGAGTGGAATCGCAAAGTGCTCGCGGATCGCGCCATCGAGCGCAAACAGCCAATCGATTGCGGCTTGCTTGACCACGCCGCGCAGGTACAGCCCCAGCCCGCCCACGTACACGCGCTCGATCATGGGGCTCACGTACAGCGTCTCGTACCTGGCGTACGTGCCGCACGCGTAGGCCGTCTCGCGCGTAAAGTGCACGTTGCGCCCCTCGGTGTTGCCCGGCAGCTGCGACTGGCGGTACTGCGCCCAGCACGCCTCCGACAGGCTCTCGGCCAGGGAGTAGGCCTTCTCCGCGAGGCCCATCATCCTGCGCAGCGCGTCGATGAGCCGTTGGCGATCCGCATCGATGGCGTACGCCGGGTTGGACGAGCGGAACATCGTGTCGATGAGCGGCGTGGCCTCGTGCAGCAGCGGCGGCTTGGCGGCGCACGCGACGCACAGCACGCGGCTGCGCACGCGCCGGCCGCACGAGTGGCAAAACGGTTGCTCCGGGTCGAACGTCGGCGGCGCGTCGCGGAGCAGGCTGACGAGCTGGGCCGACTTGATGAAGAGGTTGGTGCGCGTGCAGAAGAGCATGGCCAAAAATTGCGAGAACGAGTCGTACATGACGCGCTCGCGCGTCTCGCCCGAAGCGTCGGGCGCCATGGCCTTGCTGGCGCTATCGGCGCAGCCGGGCGCTGGCGCGCACTGTCGCATAGCGCGGCGCCACCACTTGCGGCGAGGCGGGGCGTGTGGTGCGTCGGGTCACAAGTGGGGTGTTTTTTTTGTAAAAAGAATCGCCTTGACACACGCCAAAATGGTCAGGGCTGCGCTGGCGCCGGCGCGGCCTCCGCCTCGTGCTCCTGCTCCAGTGCTTGCTCGGTGAGGATCTTGTGCATCTGCCGCGCCTCGTCTTGCCGCATGCGCGCCTTGCGCGCCGCGTGGTCGCCCTCCTCCTCCTCGCCCTCCTCCTCCTCGTCCTCGGGCCCCGCGAGCCGCACCGCTCGCAGGCCCGGCCGGCCGATGGGCAGGATGGTCAGGTACGCCAATACTTCGCCGCGGTAAATGTGCAGCATCGGCTCGGATTCGGCCAGAGACGGCGGCGGCCGGTAGATGAGCCGCACGTTCAGGAAGCCGCTCGCGTCGTCGTAGTCGTACATGTCCGTGCGAACGTCCGTGTGCGCAATGCTCCCCGCGTCGGTGATCATGCCGACGAGCATGTACGGCATGTGGAAGGCCACGCCAGTGCAGACGGCGACTTCTTCGTGCGCTCGCACGCACATGTCGCGATTCGACACGAGCAGCATGCCCCCTCGGCCCGTCGAGGGGTAGCACGGCATCTGCGCGCCCTCCTCGAGCTCCACGTCGATGACGAGGTCGGGCAGCTCGGGTATCGGCGTGGAGGCGAAGGCGCCCATGGCGTCAACGCCGCTAGCCATGGGCCGGGGCGGATATTAGAAGGGCGCGGGCAATAGCGGCGGCGGCGCGTGTGCGCATGGACGGTGCCTCAGCGCCGTCCGGGCCGGCGGTCGCGCCGGCGGAAGCGGGCGCGAGCAGCGCCAACGGGGCGGCGGCGCCGCCCGCCGCCGAGGATGCCGCCGCCGCGGTGGTCGACCCCAACGTGGAGCGCGGGCTCGCCGCGTCGGTCCGCGTCTTCGACTTTTGCAAGCAGCGCCTGCTCACCCTGGCCGAGGGCACCGACGAGGCGCCGATCACGCGCGCCGAGCTGGTGCGCCTCAAGCGCGCGGGGCTGGCCATGAACCAGGCGATCACGCGCCTCGTGCAGGCGCGCAACGCGCGCGAGGATCGGTACATCATCGAGCTGCACCTGCTGCGCCAGATCCTGCAGCGCGAGGCGACCGACCGCGATGCCAACCGCGCGCGCGTCTACGAGACGCTGCGCAAAAACCTCGTGACGGACGACGCGGCGGCCGCCTCGACGGCGGCGGCGTCGGCCTCGGGCGGCGTCAACCCGCTCAACGCGCCCTCCGCCGCGAGCCTCGCGGTGGACAAGGCGCTGGCCGCCGTGGGTCGGATCGACGCGTCGCTGCTGGCCCTGAGCGCCAACGGCACCAGCACGGTCCACGGCGCGGGGCTCATCTCGGCGCACAATGCGCGCCAGGAGGCCCTGGCGGAGCTGGCGTAGGGTCGGAGTTGGCAACTCTGGTTGTCCCCAGGACAACCAGAGCATTTTTTGGCAAACCGCCTTACCGCCTTACCGCCCCGGGGCGGGTGTTGGCGATAGGGGGCCCGAAGAGCCGAGACTCCCTGCGAGCAGTTGGCAACACGGGCCACCTCTCATGACATAGTTGGCGAGATTGAGATCCGGCCCACCACTAAATTTTTTGAGTTGGCAATGCAAACATGTGCATGAGCATGTCGCTTTTCGAGTTGGCAAACCCATTTCAAGTTTGCAGATGTTGCTACACGAGTTGGCAAATGCACGACACTTTGCGTCCGCGCCAACCTTGGCGCTTGGCGCTCACCGTCACCCCAGGAAGTAGCCGGCATTGGCGAGCAGGTCGTCGTCAGCGTCGGTGCTCGGTGCGCGCCTGCCGCTCGGTGCGCCCGCCGCGCCCGGCAACGGCACGGCCGACAGCGCCGGCATCAACCAGCCGTCCTCCTCGCCGAAGAGGTCGTGCAGCGGTCCGGGCGCCGGCGCGCTCTCGTGGTCCTGCGCCCGCTTCCGGGTGGCTGCTGCCGAGTGCGACGCCGCCTGCACGGGGGCGTCGTCGCGCTGCACCTGCCGTGGCCGGTGACACTGCTGCAGGTGCGCCTTGAGCAGCGCGCGCACCTCCGGCTTGCTGCTGTGCCGCAGCAGCTCGCTCATCATGCGCGAGAAGGCCACGAGCAGGTCGCGCTGCCTCGTGGAGCCTGGCAGGTTGGCGCGCCCGGTCCCGTAGATCTCGCAGCAGATCGGCTCGCCTCCCGGTCTCCACGCAAGGCCTGCGCATCATGCAGTGAGCCTAGTGAGTGTCCAGTGAGTCCAGTGAGTGGGGCCCAAACACGTACCGACGAAGCTCGCACGATCGTAGTGCGACGTGGCCGAGTGCGTCGAGGCAAAGGCTTCGCAGTCGAGCTTCGCGTCGATCGAGACCGCGCCCACCTGGTTGATCACCGCAAACTTGCGCAGCACGACGTGCACGCCCGCCTCGACGGCGAGCTGCCGCGCCGCCTTCAGGATGGCCAGGCGCGCTGCCATCGGGCCCGAGCAACCGGTTCCCACAAACCTCCCCGTGTGGAAGACGAGCACGCGGCAGCGCGGGTTGCTGAAGGCAAGCTGGACGGCCGCAAACCTTTTTGGAGCGTAATACGCGTTCGAGCAGCGCGCGCCGATCGCGTGCAGGTCGAGCGGCAGCTTGACCCCGCTGCCCGGCATCGGCACCGCCTCGGCGAGCGAGACGATGTTCACGAGGCGCGGCACGAGGTGCAGCACGTTCTCGTAGTTGGCCAGCGGCAGGTGGTCGGTGAAGCGCGCGCCCTCGAAGAGCCGCTCGTCGCTCGTGTCGACGACCAGTGCGCTCTCGCGCTTGCGCTTGCGCGCCGCGCGGCAGTGCTCGACCACGGCGCGCACTCCCGTCTGCAGGTCGGCGCGGAAGGCGGCCGCCTCGGTGGCGTTGGACGGCACCTGGTTGGCCATCCGGATCTCGTGTTTCATGCGCTTCCACTCGCGCTCCATGTCGGCTGACGCCGTGTCATCATCACCATCGCCCCTTGCACGCGTTGACATTTTTTCCTTCCCACTTACACACCCACACACACGCCCGCGCGCGCGACCCGTTTCCACACCAATTCGCACGCCGCGTCACCACGACGCGCGCTCTTTATACGAGTGCTCCATGCCCACGTGCTACCCACCGGCACGTGCGTCAAGCCGCGTGCGCCACTAGCGCGGCCTCTGGAAGATGTTGGGCCCCCCGCTCCCGCCGTCGCCCGACTCCGACGAGGGCGTCGGGCTCGCGGGCTCCGTGAGCACCGGCGCGGCCGGCGCCTCGGTGCGCGTCGGGGAGCGGCCAAAGACGCTCTCGAACGCCGCGCTGACCGCGCTCGATCCCGCCGCCTCGCGCTCGCGCCGGCGCAGCGGCGTGTCGCCCACGTCGCGATCGAGCGCCGCCGTCGTGGACGCGGGCGCCGCCGACGTCGGGATCAGCGGCGTCGACGAGACGCCCGCCGCGCCTGGCGGCGGCACCGTTGCAGTGGACGCCGCCGCGCCCGTGGGCGCCGCCGCACCCGCGACGGGCCGCTTGGGCGTCGCCGACCTCTTCGGCGTCGCCGCGCGCTTCCCGGCAGAAGCGCTCGTCCCCGTGGCCGCCGACTTCTTGGCCGAGAGCGCCGCCGCCTTGGCCGCCTTGGACTCCGCGATCGCCGCCGCCTCGAGGCGCGCGGCCTCGGCGGCCGCGGTCGCCGCGGCCGCCTTCTCTGCCTTTGCGCGCTTCTGGGCCGCGATCTCCACCGCCTGCAGCGCGGCCATGCCGGGCGGCGCCGCCGGCGCGTTCACGGTGGTCACCTGATCCTCTTTCGCGTCTGTGAACGTGTCCTCGCCCTCCTCCTCGTCCTCCTCGTCCTCCTCGCCCTCCCGGTCTTCTGGGAAGCCGCGTTCAAGGACCTCCTCGAGCGGCACGCCGCCGCCGCCGCCGCCCCCACCACCACCACCACCACCGCCGCCGCCGCCACCGCCACCGCCGCCGCCCTCGTCACCGCCCTCGCCGCCTTCGGCCTTGAGGTCGGCGCCCATGATCGGGCCGATCACCTTGGACAGCGGCGGCGCGTAGGCCATCGCCTTCTGGTGCTGCGGCACCTTGTCGCGCTTGGTCCACGTGATGTGCCCGCGCCGGTGGTAGGGGTCGTACGGAAGCGGGACGCGCTCGCCGTCTTTGTCGAGAACGTACCGGCCCTCCTTGTCGACTTTGTACTTGATGGGCGGCGGCACCTCCTCCAGCTCGAAGCACGAGCGCCACGAGATGCCAATGTTGACCATGGCCGCGTAGGCCGTGTCGGCCGGCCCGCCCGCGTAGGTGTCGTAGCGCATGGCCTTGGTGTCCATCACCTTGCCAAGGACCCAGGCGCCCATCATGTTGCGCAGGTCGCCCGTGCGCACGGCGTCGAAGACGCCCTCGTCGAAGCGGAACTTTGCGGCGCCCGGGCCCACCTGCGTCGTGATGTAGTCGTAGGTCACCTGGTTGCGCGCCTTGGCCTTGGCCTCCTCCGCGCCCATGCCGTTGGCGACGAGCTTGGCCGTCTCCGTCTCGACGATCTGCGCGAGCCACGCGTACCGCGACGAGAAGGGCATGTACTGGAAGTAGTAGTAGTCCTTCTCGCCGCCCGCCTCGTCCTTGCCCTCGACGCTGTCGAACGAGGCCGCGGGCACCTTGAAGGCGCGCAGCCCCAGGTAGAGCGTGTCGAGCGTGCGCAGGTGGCGATCGAACATCTGCGCCGGGAAGACGGTGTACGTGCCAGTGAAGTTGGCCACGTAGTCGTAGCCGCTGGAGCCGAGCCACGGCGAGCCCACGCGGCCGGGCGGGCCCGTGCCCGTGATGTGGTAGCCGCCCTCGACGCTGCCGCGCGCGAAGGCCTCGACGGTGCGCGAGTCGGGCACGCCCGACATGTTGTTGAGCGGCTCCTTCTTGGCCTCCTCGCCCTTGGGGTTGTAGTACAGGAAGCCGTTGTTCACGAGGGTTGGGCCCTGCACAATGTTGTTGAAGATGGCGGCGTCGCGGTCGCCGTTGTGCGTCGAGGCGAAGGGCTCGTCGTTGTTGCGCACGACGCCGTCGAGCCGGTAGCGGCTGAGCGACTTGAGCGTGAAGTTACCGTCCTTGTCCACGACGCCCGTGGGCTTCGCGTCCTTGTCCACCTCGAGCACGTTGACGCCCACCTTCCAGCCGCTGGGCGCCGACTGGCCCGTGAGGATGCGGTTCAAGCCATCCAATCCGACCACGCGCGTCATGGAGTTGACGCCGAGCGTGGCATTGTTGAAGTTGGCGCCGTTCTTGGGGCCCGTCACGAAGCCGGGCGGGTACTGGTCGACGAAGCAGACGTCGCCGGGCGACAGGCGACCCGTGAAGCCGCTGAGGAACTCGAGGGGGCACACGCGCGAGTAGGGGATGGGGATGTTGCTCGTCTCGTTGTTCAGGTTGCCGTTTTTGAGCTTTGGCACTTTGATTTTTTCGCCGGGGTCGACGCTGCGCCCGCGGAAGGCGGGCAGCCCCTTGGGCACACCGGTGGGGTTGTTGAGCGCCGGCCGCTTCACGCCCGTGAGCGGGTTGCCCGGGGCGCTGATGCCGCCGACGGGGTTGGCCCCGCCGCCGCCCCCCGCGCCGCCGCCACGGTCCCGGCCGCCGACGTATGGGTTCAGCAGCGATGTGGCCATGATGGTTGGTGTGGTCGCGTCGCACGCGCGCGTACGCGTCCTCTCCCTTGTAAGAGGGTCGACGCAAACTGTTTATGGTACGCTCGACCTTGCGCGGACGCGCGCAAGGTTGGTTAGCGCATGTAGTTTTTTTCCCACGCAACACCTCACCCACGCACCTGGTAGGGCACCGCCGCGCGCGTCGTGCTCGCCAGCGCTGCCAAAGGTGTCAACTCGGTGGCGATGGCGAAACGCAAGGCTGCGAACACCCCCCCCCTGTTTACGCCCGACGATGACGTGCTCCAGGAGTACCTGTGCCCCATCACCCAAGAGCTGCCCATAGAGCCTTGCTACGCAAAGGACGGCCACGTGTACGACCAGTGGGCTCTCGAGAAGTGGATGGACACGGCGAAGGAAGGATTGATCAAGTCGCCAATGACCAACCAGCCCATGGGCAGGGAGCTCGTGCCGGCCCATCAGGCGCGCAGCGCCATCCACCGACTGATTGACAAGGGCGTCATCGCGGGCGAGAATGCGCAGAAGTGGAAAGCGTGGCAGAAGGTCCTGGATGCCACGGAAAAGGGCATGCGCGAGACAATGGGCCGTGCCCAGAAGGGAGAGCTAAAAGCCATGCGCCTCCTGGCGTTTGCGTACTGGAACGGCACGCACGGAATCGAGAAGAACCTAACCAAAGCCGTGGAGTGGTTCGATTTGCCGGCCAAAGCAGACGACCCCCACTCCGTCGTCAGCCTCGGCATCTTCTACCTCAACGGTCACGTAGTGCAGAAGGATGCGGCCAAGGGGATGGTTTACGTGACGCGCGCCGCCATGCTCGGGTCGGAGCACGCGTGCATCGTGCTCGGCAACAAGTTTGCGGAACCCGTGCCGGGCCAGATCATCGAACAGGACGACGAGCAGGCCGCGTTCTGGTACAGGAAGTCGTTGAAGTGCAAAAACGACGACTCGCTACCGGAGCCGAGGGCGAAGCGCGACAAGTGGCTGAGCGAGAACGCTGGCGAGGGCGGGAGGAGCGGCGCGTGAGCGCGCGCGCGCATGTATGTGGGTGTCCAGCGTTTTGCCAATGTTGGTGACCATACTTTGGGATAGTTGCCAACTTCCGTGACCCCAGCTAGGGCAGCTGGCCTGAAAATCGCCAATTCGTGTGACCATGACTCGGGGTAGTTGCCAATTCGTGTGACCATGACTCGGGGTAGTTGCCAACTCTTAAACCCAGGGGTAGGTGGGGTAGGTGGGGTAGGTGGGGGTAGTGCCAACTGGCCACGAGGGAGGTCCGACGAGCGAGTTGGCAACCAAATAGGAACAGATAGGAACAGATAGCTATAGATAGGTATCAGCCGATTCGGCAAGGGGGCTGCTGTGTCTCTCAAAAAAAAGGGTGCCCGCTCGAAAAGTTGGGGCCTTGGCCCAGAAGGGGGGTGTATAATACAGCCAACCGGTTGGCACAGGCCCGAACTTTTCGAGCGGGCACCCTTTTTTTTGAGAGACACAGCAGCCCCCTTGCCGAATCGGCTGATACCTATCTATACCTATCTGTTCCTATCTGTTCCTATTTCTGAGGGGGCGATAACCCGCCAACACTCACGCATCACGCCAGCTCGCGCTTGATCTTGGGCTCCTGCTTGGGCTCCTGCTTGGGCTCCTGCTTGGGCTCCTGCTTGGGCTTCTTCGACGCGGGCGCGTCGCTCTCTTCCTGCCTCTTCGTTCGCCACTCCTTCAGGTGCGCATCCATCGTCGGCTTTAGTACCACTTTGCAAGCGTACACGGGGCGTTCGTACACGTACTCACTGTCGACCGGAAAGACGTGGCCCCTTTCGGCATTCTTGCACTTGGTTGCCTCGGCAAGCTCGTCGGGCAGGTGGTCCCTGAAGTCGTAAATGTCCGGCTTGTAGGCTTTGAAGTGTAAAAGTCCGATTCCAAAGGTGGCGGTTAGGGAGTCGTCGCCGTTCTTTACGGCTTTTTCGGCCAGGATCGGCTTCATCTTCTCCCACCGCTCGGTGAGCAAGCGCTTGAACGATGCGCGCTCCTCGCTCCTCAAGTTCTCGGCATCAAACTTGGTCTTGGCGCACTTTTTCGCGAGGTCGTCGAAGAAGCTTGGCGTAGCCATGGTTGGCAAGCGTGGCGGTGCTGTGGCCGGGGACCGAGCGCGCGTGCGCGTGGGGCAAAAAGCACGCGGCTCGTGCCACCTGCCTCCGCGCGTCCGGTTGGCCGCGGGTGCCGCCAACGATGCCACCGGCGGCCGATGGCGACGATGAGGAGGAGACGAATGAGATGCCATTGTCGTGCCAGAGCTGCTACAAGCGGACCACGCGCCGGTGCGGCGCGTGCGGCATCTGCGTCTACTGCTCCGAGCAGTGCGAGGAGGCCGCGGCCGACAAGTGCGGCGGCTGGATCGCGTGCGCGATGCACAAGGCCGTCGCCGACAAGTGGGCCAACGCCACGGACGCCGAGGTGCTCGCCAGCGCGATGCGCCCGTACTCGCTCAACGAGTACCCGATGCACGTGGTGATGGCACCCTACTACAGGTTTGAACTCGCCGAGGAGAACGCCATCTTTGCGGTGGAGCACTTTCTCAAGTTTCTGCTCGCGTGGTCGCCCCCGGAGACGTCCGTCTTCACGTGCTTCGGCATGTCCGTCTGCCCCACGGGGCGCAACCGGCTGAGCGCGGGCCTCACGCGCCTCGTGTGGGCGCACACCACGCGCGACGCGGCCATCGAGGAGACCATCAAGCGGCACACGGAGATCGACCGCGGCATCCTCGCGTGCGCCGACGACTACGACGGCGCGCGCACCGTGCGGCACTGGATCGTCGTGGGCACGCCCGTCATCTGGAAGGAGCCGCGCTCCAAGCGCGCGATCCACTTCGACCTGCTCGAGCTCTCGCACAACGACGGCGAGGACGTGGTCGTGGACGTGCAACCGTTGTGGCTGCAATTCTTAGACCTACCCACACCGGTATCACTCGCAAAGGAAAAGTGCGTCTACGCCCTGCCCTTCAAGCCCAAGGGCATCAAGCCCCCCAAGGTGCAGCCGGGACTGACCAAGCGACTGGTCGACGCCGCGGTCAGGGCGGGTCAGCCGCCGGCGTCAGCTCCGGCGGCGGCGTCAGCTCCGGCACCGGCTCCATCAACAGCGACGCGAGCTCCATCTGCACCGACGAGTCGGAGCACACCGCCACCTCCCCAAGCGACGGCGGCGGCGGCGACGCCGCCGTCAGCTCCGGATCCAGCTGGAGCAGGTCGGCAATCGCCAACGCCTCGCGAGGAGCCACCGGCCCCGGCTCCTCGCTCGCCAAGTCCGCGCAGGGAGGGGCCGGCCCCGGCTCCTGGGTCGCCAAGTCCGCGCAGGGAGGCTCCCCGGGAAGCTGCTCGCTCGCCAAGTCCGCGCAGGGAGCCTCCACCTCAACCGGCGGAGCCTCCACAGTTGCCAACTCCGACGCCAACGGAGTCGCCAGCGGCGCCGCCACTGGCGCCGCCACCTGGGGCTCCGCGGGTGGGTCTGGCGGGGGGGGCGCAGCTGGCGCAGGCGTGGGAGAAGTTG
>Ga0209503_10000386_pt1 | contig 28739 bp, 14 predicted proteins | sample SouAtlMetagenome_2_FD_187448 | JGI IMG/M metagenome (GOLD analysis project Ga0209503, IMG submission 187448) | Marine eukaryotic phytoplankton communities from Atlantic Ocean - South Atlantic ANT15 Metagenome (SPAdes) (version 2) | ecosystem: Environmental > Aquatic > Marine > Oceanic | place... | reverse complement strand
AAGATGAATTCATACGAAGCTCACCGTGACCGTGACTGGTGCTGAGGAATGCCAGTGTATGGCCTGGGTTTACAAACTGGTACAAAGTCCTCCGAGTCGGACTCAGGCTCTGAGATCTTGGAGGATTCAAAGCCGATGGGGTGTTCCATGAAGTACTCAGGCTGTGTCAATATATTCAAGTTTATCTGCCTCCTCCGTCCTCGATTCACTGGCAAGTTTCCAACTTGAATTATTACTACCCCGGGAGATTGAGGATTCTTTATAATAATATATCGTTATCTTATTGCTATTTTGAAGCTACGGTTGGGTGTCCTGATTCCTGACCGTGACTCAGGCTGAGCAGGGACTCCGACTCGGAGTCGGACTCCCGTCTCTCGGCCACGGCGAGTCGGAGAAGGCTCCTACTAGAGTCTTAGGAGCTTGTTCATTTTTTGGTCTTCCTTTATTTACTTATTCATTGCTTTGCTTAGAGCTAGGCCGTGATTTATGTATTTACTTATTTACAGATCTGTCCCGGCTTTGCTGCGGGGCCGGCCCAGACTCCCGTAGCTAGTCTATTCAAGCACTAATACATGCACTCACGTCACTCACCACGGCACCCAGATATGTAAGCGCTGGACTTGAGCTCAGCCACCAGATTGTGCTTTCAATTCATTTCGCCGAAGGATCTGCTGTATGGTATCATATACAGCAGATTCGCCAGTTACTCTGTTCAATCGCAAATCCATGCTTATCGAAGCCTAGAACCAAAAAGCAAATCAGGGGCTGATAGTATTGATGAATTACCTCATTCTCTTCCATCGCTTTCGCGATGTCGTGCAGGTCTCTGTTGGTGAGTTCATTACAAGATAGGTCCAAAGATTCTAGAAGTAAATTGCCTTCAGCTAAAATGTGCATCAGCATTATTGTAGTTTGCCTTGCAAGCAAGTTTCCAGAAAGGTTCAGGTGAATTATTTTACAGGTATCGCAAAGACCTTCAAGGAGCATACGCCCTCCGTCATCCATCAATCTATTAAGTCGTAGGTTCATGTCTACGAGAGATTCATTTGCTCTTAGAGCCCGCCCAAGGTAGCGACCACCCTGTGGAAAATATTAAAAGTTGGTGTCAACTGACTCATACATGCACCTCTGCGTTGATCTGGTTGTCTGCAAGGTTCAGGCTTGTCAATACGCTCGATTTGTCTAGTAGCTTTGACAGTAAACGTACTCCATGGTTTGTTATCTTGTTGTGAGCAAGATCCAGACTGGTTATTTGTGAGCTCTGAGATAGTGACATCGTTGAAGTCAAGAATCGATAGCTACCTTAATGAGACCAGTCATCAACATTCTGAGTAAGTCATCATCAATTAAGTTTGACTGGAGGATGAGCGTCGTGAGACTCTCGGATTGAGAAATACTTTTGGCAAGACAATTTGCATCAGATACCTGGCTTGAAAATATCATAACAACAAGTCCGGAGCTGACGAGCAACCTTCATTCCGAAAAGCATTCGATCATATTTCATGCCCAATTTCTTCGCACCGTACTTCATTTCAATTTTTGTGAGGTTGGGTAGCTATGTGCATCATTTTAAGCGACTTCACAGCGCATGTTGCACACCGCTTGGCAAAGCAAATCTATATTTGGATGTCCCAGCAGCTGTTGAGTCTATACAGCAGGCACAAATTACTGGAAAGTAAATCGCTTGGCTCAGACCTTGAGAGTAAATGTGTAATTTTGGGAGTAACTGGCTACTGACAGAAGATCTAGTCCGTGTCTTCCCTAATTGCGTCATAATTGAATTACTTTGTTGGCCAGGTGCACCTCCAATTCATGAGAACCAAGCTCTTCCAGGCACTTTGACAAGGTAAGTAATTATGGTGGCGTGTCAAAAATTGGCGTACTTGTTGAAGATGTGTTTCAAAAAACAACTGTTTCCAAGTTAGCCCGTGCTCATTAATTTGATAATTTTTAGGTAGAAGCTGATGGCACCGCTGCTTCCAATAACTCTCATCAAAGATAAATTCAGAAGCAATCTTAAGGTCTAGGTCCCCAACGAGCCTCGAGGTTATTTCGCGCATACATCTAGAAGACACGCAGTCAAATGCAACCACCGCGCGACCTTACCCTGCAGGTATATTTTCATGCACAGGGTATCTTTCGAAATTGCTAACAACAACAGCCACACATCTATCCGACAGACAGTCACGGATTTGACTTCTGCATATATTGTTGCCGTTCTCGGACATGTCTTCGCCTGAAGGATGAGTAAGATGCACAAGGTATGTTTCAAACCTTTTGGGTTTACGCTGCTCCCAGGGGTCCTGGAACGGTATCTAAGACAATCCTCCTCATACAAGTTCATCCTCTCATTAGATACCTTTGTAACTGGTCAACCAACGATGATCCCTCTGTTGATGAGCCGGCTACATTCATTCTTGTTTGTGCGCTAGCTACCGTATTACTATTAGTCGTGATATGAGAAGATATGAAGCTTCTTTTGAAGCCATGTGCGCTATCATGCTAGTGCCTCGATCGGGCCCGGAAATAGGCCCCGTACAGATCCACTGGCGGAACACGATAAATAGGCCTACGCCGGGCCGCTGGGTCCAATTAGCCTGAGGAGTCCTAGATTCTGAGTCCCGGCGGGCCCCGGGCCGAGCCTAACTTATCTCAACTCGTGCCACGGTGTGCTATCCGAGTCTCCCGCATATCATGATACTATCGCCGATTTCAACTTGGCCGGGCGAGCTCGCTCACGATCCCGGGCCTAAACTTGAAGTGATAACTAATGCTTGCGGACTGTCTCATCCGCTATACTCCAAAAGGTGCGTACCTTTGGTCTTGCGTTATTCGCAGAGTTGCAGGCCGCGGCCCGGGCTACTAGAGAAAGAGAGACAGATGCACTATACCGAAAACTCTGCCTCTAAAGGAAATTTCGGAGCTCCATTTCTCCTCCGTTGCTAGTACAGACCCCCCCACATACTCTTATTAGTAGCCGCGGTTGTGACGGTCCCGGGCCTGGGTAGCACTTCGAGGTAGTCTATTCTGGCCCGTGGATGATCTGGTTCATCACCCGTAGTGTTATGTGGAGTCCTAGACAACTTTCTGCAGCCATAGAGGCTTGATATAATGGAGAGCTTCTTGCTAGTATATCAAATGGCGCAATCGAACCATAGGGCATTGGGCGTACCGCCTCGGGCGTCGCATCGGCTCCGCGTGACATTCCCGTACGTGCCACAAGATGAGAATGTTGTTGATGAACTCTACCCATATGGGCGTCACGGTCACGGTCACGGTCACGGTCACGGGGCTGCCTCAGGCTCGGGCGTCACGGTCACGTGGGGGTCGCTAAGGCTATACAGCGAGATGAGCGGACGCACAGCGCCCGCGTTCGAGCGCTCGATGAGCTCACTGGCGCACCGGATCACGCTGTGGTTACCCGCGCGCAAGGAATCGAATCCCAGATCACCCGGACCTCTAATATATGTATACCTATTTCTATCTATCGGCCCCAGGGTAGAGCTAGCTGAGGCGGTATGGTTCATCTCCCAATATAATTACGGGGCTAAGCAAACGTGATGATGGCTGTGCAAGCACAGCGAGACGTAAGGCCAAAGACGGCGGAGTCTCGCGCGACGCACAAACTAAATTTTGAGTTAGCCGCCCGACGGCTTATGGCGACAAATATCTCTGACGCATTGCGTTGTGCAACTGACATACGCGAAAGAATTGTAAGTTAAGGAGCCTTTGGACGATACGCATAATTTAATGTTTGCAGGAGATCGTACACACATCTGAATATGCGAACTTCCTAAGGCATCTGTTTCCCGCTTTTCGAACTATTCTCCTGCGCAGCCCAGCTACGCATCCTGCAGATGGCGTCGATGTAAGATTCCGCCATCTTGTGCTAGAGATCATGAATAGACTTCCAAATAATGAAGTTTTGCGGCCATATGCGCCAGAGCTCCTACGAATTGCCACAGAAACATTATCCCGCGACACAGAGGAAAATGCCCTCACATGCCTACGAATTATATTTGATTTGCACAAAAATTTCCGTCCTGCTCTAGAGGGTGAGGTACAGTGCTTCCTTGACCTAGTGCAACGCATCTATCGACTTCTTCCCACATCAATCAACAAAGCGTTTTTTATCTCGCTTCCAGATCAACGTAGGTTGCTCAGTATTTTTTTTTTAATGTATTCTCATTCTTAGGTTCACCAGCAGTGACTGCGTCAGGTGTCTTTAATCGCCCTGGTCATCTTCAGAAATGTGAGGCATTCTCCGTTACACGGACAATACCTGAGCAAACGGTGACTCTTGAGTCTGCTCCACGTGCGCAATCGGCGGCGGCTATATCAGCTCTTCAGGGTCTGGACTCTTTCAAAGTACTAACCGAGTGCCCGCTGATTGTGATGCTCTTGTTTCAACTATATCCAAAATATATCCAAGAGAATATTCCCTTGCTCACACCGCTGATGATGGGTGGTCTAGCACTACATGCGCCTATTCTAGCACATAAACTTCAACGTAATCGATATAAAGAATTCATTGCATGTCAAGTTAAGACCTTATCATTTTTGACTTACTTGCTACGCGGATTCTCAGAGTTGATGAAACCTTACGAAGCGGCAATTTCAAAGGCTGTCATCACTCTGATGATCGCATGTCCCGGCGATGCGATTTCTACCAGAAAGGAACTCCTTGTTGCTACTCGTCACATTCTTGCTACCGAGTTCCGTCGAGGATTTTATCAACACATAGATACCTTACTCGACGAAAATGTGCTCATTGGCGTTGGTCATCCAAGCCGAGACACGCTTCGACCTCTCGCATTTTCGACACTGGCAGACTTGGTCCATCACGTCCGTGCAGAGCTGAGCATATCCCAGCTCTCATGTGTAGTATTGCTCTTCTCGAGAAATTTGCATGATCCGGCACTTCCTTTAAACGTCCAAACAACATCCGTTAGATTACTGCTGAATCTGGTCGATTTTATTTTCCATAGCGGTGGGTCGGAAAAAGCTAACGGAAAGCGTTTGCTGGTCCACATTATGAAAACAATGGTCGCAAAGTTTGATACCCTGCGCTTTCACATGATACAGATCAACTATAGTGTGCAAAGGCCCGGATGTAATATGATGTGTCGTCAGCTTAATTTTAGCAAGTGCAATAGTACCACAGGTAGGACCGAAAGCTCTCCAATTACTACAACATCTGATTCTACACCCACTGATGGTATGGCAGACGTGCGACCACTGATCCAGACTCTAATTCGGGGCTTGAAGACTGTTATTTGGTGCATATCACACTACTCACGAAGCTCGAAGCCCAAGCCCAATAACCTGTCTGAGCAAGGGAGTGGTAAAGGGGGGGGAGGTCGCCTGGCGAATCAGATTCACATGCGAACATCAGCCAACAACGACTTCTCGTATTCCCTTTCCCACGACGAGGCCGAAACTATTAGTCTCTTCTTCTATTGGGGATTAATATGTTGTCGAGTGATTGCAAGTGGGAATAAAGTACAGAAGAAAGAGCTGAAGGAGATTCTAGACAATTTTGCTAGTGCATTTACTGTCCTTGAACACTCCAATATCCTGCCCACCGTCGGTCAGCACGTACCAATGTTGTTTGATGCCATGCTAGAATCTCCATCATTACTAGCAATAACACAAACTCTTCTTGCCAATTCCAATGTATCAGCAACGTTCGCTGATATCTTGATTCGATACCTTATGGGGAAGCTTGGCGAACTCTCAGGTTTTGAGTTGTTTAATGACCATTCTGTTCTCATGTCGCAATCACACGGTGGCCCAAGTCAGCCGACGCCAGTCTATAAAGCAACATCTAAAGATATTGTCAATAATGCTGCCAAGGTTTCTCCGCCCGTGCGTGCATCGACAGTCTTGCGTCTATTTCGAATAATTCTTGGCTCAGTGGCATTGTTTCCTCAAAATGAAATCATTCTTAGGGATCGTCTCCGCGTGCTGGCCTGTGCCTGCTTGCAGCATGCCGTGGTGGTAGACGAGCCCATGGCCTATTATCTCCTGCTCCGTTCCATATTTAGGTCGGTTTCAAGCTGCCTTGCCCCTGAGGTCTTCGAACTCAAGTCTAATCAGGCACAATTGGGAGAAACATCCGCCTTTGTACTCACAACTTTGATTCGACAGCGCTCACATGTGGAACGGTCATCTTTGATTTGCTCGATTCTTACTGAATTATGCATGACAGTGCCGATAGCTCTAGCCAAATTGGTTCCATTTTTGCCGCGCCTGCTACCCCTCGTCGCCAATGCGGTACAAATTCAATCCGGTGATCTCCCTTCATTGGGGTTGAGAACCTTTGAATATTACCTGGATCACTTGGGTCCCGAGCACTTGATTTCTTTGATGCGCGGCCAACCTCAGTTACATGCCTTGACGATGCTTGGTGTCTGTAGCCACCTTCGACCTGCTCCCTATGCACTCGGAACTATTGCACTCCGCATACTTGGGAAGTTGGGCGGACTGAATCGCCGATTCCTAGAGCCCTCCAGTGGTTTGCTCCCAAGTTTGGCACCCGCTGGCAGTGCTCATCGTGGCCAGACTAGCTGCAATGAAAAGAACAAAAGCTTGTCAATAGGTGTTCTTTTGAGATGGCGAGGATTCCCCTGTGAATGGTTGGGTACTTCCAGTCTATCTGAGCTACCTACGAGTAATGGGAACGAGAAGAATGTGCCTTTTGTGCTTGGTGTAGAACCCTATGTTATTCACGTATGCGAGTTGCTTTACTCACTTATAAGATGCGGTTTAGAAAAAAAGACTGGTCCAACTACTGCTGTTGTTGGTAATTTAGCATTAGTACATCGATATCAAATTCTATGTTTTCGCCTGCTTTCATGCATCTTATGCTCTTCGTTTGAGCTCCCAGTTTGGCCACAGCATTCCGATACATCCCATCGAGGCCTTTCATCCCCAGCTAAAGAACCCACTTACAACAAAGAGTTTGGCAGTAGTGATCTGCCTGCAAATCCAGGATCTAATACACAATTGGGTCGCTTAATATACTTGATTCTTTGTGCTGCAGCACATCCCAAGCTAGAACTAGAGGGGACTCCCTTGCTACAATCCCTTAGCTTCATGTTTGCGCTCTTATTGCATTCTTCGTACGATTGTGGAAGGGAGGCGACCGAGACAGCAATCGTACGAAGCGCAGGCGATAGCACTCACTGCGAAGCTGCAGAGAAGAAAAAAACTATCCCCTCGAACGGAAGAAGGAAGCGCAAATATCTTTTGCCAGTTGAAAAACAGTCAATGTGCACCTTTACATCAGCCCTGCTTGAGGCCGCGACAGACCGTTGCTTCAGGGTTGCAAATGCAGCTCTTGGTGCTCTGAAATACCACATGGGTTGCGTATACTTCCTTGAGTTACGAACGCCCAGGGCAGTTTCTAAGCCTAGCTCGCAACTCATCACTGATCTTATTTCGCGTATCTGTCTTTCGCTTCGTGAGTGGGATCTGCCATCTCGCAGAAATGTTTCTCAGATATTGTATCAGCTTCTCACCACATTTGGGCATGCGTGGGCACGTCCCAACAAGCACATTCTTGCAGGTTCTCTGCTGAGCTCCCTTGCACTTGATGATTTTGGTATAACACTGTTGAGTCAAGGTGGTATTGCGCAAGCGCTTCACGTGCTATTACAAACTGCCTGTGCAGCCACCAACGAGATTCATCTCCTAGTGCACGTTCTCGCTCGCGAAATAACATGTTTTGATCCAGCTGTGCGTCTGGGGGCTCAGAGTGGACTCTTTGAGCTCAACAGATTAGCAGGGCTGCCCCTTATGTCGTCCAACTTTATGAAGCCGATTGCTCCCAAGCTGACGCACATTTTAATGACTTGTCACCTCAACCCGGAGATGCGGACTCATAGCGCCGTAGGTGCTCTTGATGCTCTGAACTACATCATGTCTTTGGAACCTTGTCCAGTTCTGCCCAGCATCGAGCTGCAAGATTGTTTGCTACAATCTATTAAAACGCATTGCTGCACATTGGACTGTACCTCCAAGTATGCAGATGAAAATCACGGTCATTTTGGATGGACATCACACTCCGCGCGGTTTTGTTCTGCATTCAGCTCTTGCTTATTGTACCATAACACGTCTTCTTCACTGACCCATCCTGATCGTTTACAGGCAGCCGCTTTAAGGGCAATTCATAGTATGGTTAGAGCAGCTAAACGAATAGCATCGGGTGCAGTAAAGGATAGTAGTCGAAGCCAAGATGTCGGCAACGATTACAACAAATTCATGCATGAATACATACCACCTAATCGACAACGCAAAATAATTGAAGTGGCACTCAATTCAATGACAAATACCTCGGTGAATATGATTGTACACGCCTCTGTTTCCTTACTTCAAGAAACACTTGCACTTGGCAAATCCTCTCATGCAGAAACGTGTGACAGACATATGAATGCGTTTATAGTTCAGGTGCCATTGAGCTTGACGAGAATTAGCCTCTGGTACTTGAATAAGCTCAACAAGCTATTGTCGTTGCCAGCTGCCCAAAAGATGAGTAGGGGCGTGCTCACCTCTTCTTTACTAAGCCTATTGGAGGACTTTTGCCGTCCAGAGAAGATGTTCGCCATCCGATCATGGGCTAGCACTCATCCCCTGGAGCTTGCAGCAAAATGTATAATGTTGATAACGCGCATCAGCTGTCACCAACCACAGGAGGTTGGTATTCTGCCCATGCTGACATCGGTGGTCGTGGTCGTCCTGAGACTTGAAGCTCTCATTCCAACATACTTCCGGGCTTATTTGCAACTTGATGTGACTGGGAACGTAAGGCATTTTTTGTCTTGGCGCGCTGCATATTTCTCTTCCCTAGCTGGTGTTGTTAGGCTTGGATTTTCGCCTTTCCGCGCTCCGCTTGCGCAATTGCTGTCATCACATGCTTCGACAGCAACACAATATTTCCTTAGCTTTCATACTCTTACAGACCCTGATTGTGTATCACTCTTACGTGGCTTACTGCATATTCGAGAAGCAGGTGATTTTAAAGCCCGAATTTTAAGCTCAGAAGGAATGAAATGCTTGTTAAATGCTGCGTTTAAAAACCATATGGCACGTATTGCAGATGGGTGCTTTGCTCGCAAGCATTTCAGGAGATACTCTCAAGATCAACAAGGATTCCGATCATGCACAACGAAGAGTCGTTTCTGCCAGTCACATAACTCTGATGCGCTGCAAGATAGTTCGTGGGCAGACCTTGCTCGAACGAAGGATGTTTCGTCGTCCACAATTACTAACAAGGCGCAATTCCATGGGCTACTAGTGATAACCACTTTGTATCAGTTGGATCCTTGCATCTTTACGCGCCATAGTGTCCTCGGAAAAATTCTTGTTTCGATCTGGCGAACTCGGCCACCTTGGATGAGTGAAAAATCCTACGAAAAGATTTGTGCCAGTGAGGGTAGATCCTTGAAAGGCCACAAGCAGGTTTTAAATGCAGAGATATTGCGCAATCACAAAGAAACGTTCTTGATTATCCAAGGCCTGATTGGTTACTGTCGTTCACATTCTGCAGAAATACATGTCTTGTTCGACATGCTCTCTGTTTTTATATTGCCCAGCCCCATTGACTTTACCTTTCTGAAGGACTTTTATTCCAGAGAAGTAGCGCTCACCTGGAGGCCAAATCACAAAAGAAGCATTATGCTATATTTCCTTCGAGTTCTTGCAGATCAGGGTACTATGATAGAGTTAAAAGTGATGGCATTGCGTCTAATTGTGACTCCAATGCTGGTATCAACCTTTGAAGGCAGAAACTTGGCTTCAAAGAAAACTGACATTTTACTTGAGAAAACTAGCATTGTGGATTCGGGGACGATCACTCTATTCATGCGCTGTGCGCTTGATAATACAAATTGCAAGACGCAACGGTATAGTGAGGCTCTTCGCGTCGAGTTACTCAAACTAACAACAGTATTAATCGAGCATCTCGGCCCAGAATTAGTGGAACACAGGAAAGATCTGATCAAGTTTGCATGGAATCATCTCAAGTCTGATGATTCGCTGTCAAAGCAATGGGCTTATGTCAATGTGTGTCGATTTGTCGCCACATATGAGACGCCCCCCAAAATCATACTCCAGGTTATCACCCTACATTTACTTCATCTGCCTACCAGTGCTCCTGTAGGTTTACGTAGCTTTGCTGCGAACATTTCAACCTGAGGCACGTGAATTAGTCAAGGTTGCTCTTGATATATTGATACCAGCTCTGCCAAAACGGCTTCCCATCAACGATTTTGTTAAGGCAGTTAAGTGGACCAAGAAAATCATGTATGAGGAAGGACATGCACTAGCTCAGCTTGTTCACATGTGGCAACTCGTTGTTCGCCACCCTGGACTATTTTTCCCTTATCGGTCACAGTTCATGCCTCAAATGGTAAATTCATTGAATCGCTTGGGTCTACCACCTAATTGTCCAGTAGAAAACCGACAATTGGCGGTTGCCCTCGCTGATTTGATTATGAATTGGGAGTCTAAGATTGGTCACAAGGAGGCACGTGCAACTACTGCGGAGAAAAATCTAAAGCCTATTGTGGGCTCATCAAAACAATCGCAAATTGACGACGACTTTCATTTGACTATGACGATGATCGAAATGGTAGCTAATTTCCTTGTCCGGTTGGCTCTTTTTGCCTCCGACAATAAAGAACCTGCTGTGCAGCAACTAGCACCACGCTGCCTGCTGCTGTTCGATACCACGTTACGTGCTTGGCCAAATGCCCATATTCGATTCTCTTATTTCGAGAAAATCATTGCTACTTCCAATGCACGTTTGGACGTAGCAACGGCAACAGATCCGCCATATTCATCCGCGCTCCTATTAACATGCCTAGAGATCATGCACATCACCCTGGGCAGGAACACCCGGCCTAACACTTTTTTCATTGACAATGTTTTAAAAGCCCAGCTGTTGATTTGCCCTTGTTTTTTTTACGTGCGGAGCACAGAAGTCCAGTTGAAGCTGCAAGGACTTTTGTCCAGAATAGTAGTGTTGTACCCCCCTATAAAGTCCTGTAATTCTACAATGATGTTTTATCAGCGTGTCAAATATGTAATTGAATCTCGACTAATTACTGCAATGGAAAATCATGGTACGTCAAATAGACACGGGGACTGGGCGAGCGCTTCAAGCTTCAAATTGGTAGCCTACGTACTACCTATCATTAAGATTATTGATGCTGCATGTAAGTCTGCACCTGCGTATATACTAAATCATGGGCATCAACTCCTGAGAGTGGGTCAGATTCTTATTTTCCAGCACTTAAATTCAATCCGCAAGAACCCCCCCTCGCAATCAAATTCCTGCCACGCAACGCCGACATTATCCGTCCTGACAAAAACCATTAAATCAACATATGGGCACTGCGCAGGAGAACCAGAAATCACCGGTGATTTTAGTCTTTCACTGGGTGTGATAGATGCAATTCTTATCATTTTTTCGCTTCTTGCGCAAGCAGTGACCGATAGTCTCTTACTAGGAATGCGTCGTGAGCTTATCGTTCTTGTGTTTGTTTGTCTGGAACGAAGCAACTCAACACTACTCGTGCGCAAGGTTTCCGAATTAGTGTCTGGTTGGCTCGTCAAGGTCAAATCACCCCTCTCCAGGAAAGAAAAAACTGCGTTTATCGAACACATGTTGGACATTGACAATCTGACAGATGCGGTATTGCAACCTTTGCACGCTCGTTTTCTATGCACACTTAACCAAATTTCTAAGGGCACTTTTTGCCAAGGAATTGGGTTGTCGGGCACGCAGACTAAAAGGCTTTCTGTGGGACGGGGGCAAGGTAAAGGGTCAAGCACCGTGGGTCTATTGGCGGTACATCCAGGAGTCCGTGCGACCTTCCGTGGTCTCCTCATGCATGATGTCATAAAGTGTGCCAGTCATCATGTCATTAAAATGTTCGATCTTGATTGGTCTCCCCTTTCTAATCGTTTTTGGCTCGTGATTCTCATTGAGGTAATCCTAGATGGCATAGATGCGGATGGGCCGGTCAGGCTCACGACTCAATTTGCGCAGGCACCTTCGTTGTTTAGCGAATCATTCTTACCCAGGTCATTAGAGACACTTGTTTGTCTCGATATAAACCTTCAAAGGCAATACACTACTGCGCGATGTTGCTTTTTACAACAATGTGGAACACTGAAGAATTTTATCGAACCTCTTAAGGAGGTGGTCCACGCACATGTTGGACTGGCAGAGAGGTTTTGGATTGACATGTTACCTCACGTTTGCTGCAGTGTTAAACAATGTCATCAGCGACAGTGGCAAATTGCGCTGACAAATTCAATTTTTACGCACTTCGCGTCATCGCATTCTCATCCGAAGCTACAAGTCCCTGCTATGTTCCCACTTAGTCAAGTATATGCAACCAGCAACGACGCACGATTTCGGCCAAGCGCCTCTTTCTCGAAGACACGGGTTGCAGTGCCCTCCTCTATCGGATTTCCCCTGAGTTTCACAGACACAGTATTTACCACAACAAGTGTGCCGCGGATTTTGATTCAGGGATGCAAATTCCCCCTGCCAGGATGCTTGGCTGGCAAACAGAAGGCCCAGGTCCTTGTGAGGATGCTGTCGTCTGCTGCTGCTAGACATAATTCCTATCACGCAGTCTTACACATCATTGAAGAGGTTTTTGTGATGCGGCAAAATTTGACACCGCAGCATGTTTCTAGGTTACCGGAATTGCACTGCGCATCATTGTTTAGTAGTTTGCAGGAAACTGATATGAAGGTGGGTGCTTTAGCCGACGGTTGCACCAACCCCATGTCCTCCATCGCATTTTCGCTTCGGCGATACGGCTTTATTCCTCAAGCTCAACATATCTTTCTTAGTAATATGGTGTCGGCTCTTCGCCAGACCCACCATGATGCCACCGGTGTGAAACCGCTTTCATCCTGCATCTTTGAGGCTGACGTGTGGTGCGCAGAGTGGCTAGCATGTGCTCGCGATATGTCTCAGTGGCTGCTCTTGTCAGATTTGTTTAAATATACCCCTGCTTCTCTCCCTTCAGGGTTGCTGAGACCAACTTTGTGTCTTGAAGCATCCTGGAAATCACACAAATGGGACTATGTTCGGAAGCATCTGAATGGGAGCAAACAACCAGAGCAACTAACACCTCAGGTCAAGCTGTTACAAGCACGATTGGCAGTGGTTGAAGGGCTTTATTCTGACGTCGAAGACCTCTGTGGGGAATGTATCCAACTCGCATTGGAATCATGGAGCAGCTTACCCAGACCTCATTTGGGAGTAGCTGTACATGATCAACTACTACATCTATTTCATGAGCTCATTGAAGTCCACGAAAGCAGCCAACTACTCCACGAGGCATCGCAACACTCTCGTGCCTTTACATATCCTGATCTCAGTACCATGACACATACATGGCGAAACCGACTGCCAAACACCTGGGACAGCATGTCCGGCTGGGATGACATAATGCGATGGCGTGAGCATATTTTCTTGTCGATAGAGAAGGCTTTCGCGTGGGGTGCACCCAACAAGATTCTCCGACTTCACGATGCACCATGGACATTGGTTACACTGGCTCGCGTCGCGAGAAAGCAGGGGCTACGGGAGGAGGCACAGTCTGGCAATAAGGATTTGAATGATATTCAGATGAATATCGATAATGCATTCCACAATGTTCGGGAACGACTTTTGTCGTTTTGCAATGCTGATGATCGTATGTTTCGAAGCACTCAAGCTGGCCTTAATTTCATCGACAATATGGTGATTGAGGTATTTAGCACAGAGCAGCGCGCTGAACTGTTCAGGCTAAAGGGAGTGTTCCTGGGGATGTTAGGAAGGTTTAGGGATGCGCATTGCGCATTTTCTGTTGCTACTCGAGGCTGCAGCAACTACGGGCGTGCCTGGTACTCTTGGGCTGTGTTGTGTGATGTAAATTGCTCGACCGAAGCATCTTTATCTTCAGTGTTGTTAAATCGGCTTGTCAAAAACTCTTTCCTCTGCTATCTCGCGGCAATTGAATGTGGCCATCAAGATGCATCAGTGTGCGGACTGGCCCGTATTCTGTGTTTGTTGCAGCATAGCAAACAATCTGACGAACTCCGTCGCCTGTTTCATATTCATTCGAAGGTGGTACCCACAGGTGCAATGATTCCTTGGATTCCACAGCTCCTATCAATGCTTGCTCTACCTGAAGTAATGACTGCCGTATGCTCACTTGCCAGTTCAACACCTCAGGCAATATTCTATGCCTTAAAATCTGAGACAATACAGGACCAGTCCTGCGCTATAACGCATACACAAGGAAATAGACTTATCTCCAGCATCTACTCAAATGATTCAGTGCTTGCAACAAAAATGGATACACTGGGTGATGAGATGGTTTTGACCGCAAGACCCGGTCCGAGCGAAGAGCTGCTTCATCTGTTGCGTTGTGTTTCTGGAGAACTGTGTGACAGTGCTCGGGATCGAGAATCTAATATATTGTACGTGCTTCTGCACAAGGTCAGTTTGAGGTATGTTGGTTGCGGACGTCTACAGTCGCTAGATTTGAACAGCATATGGGTGGAAACTCCTACCCCAGTCAGAAATGGGCGATCTCTATCATATCACTTATCCCTCGCAAGTAATCTCGACACTTTGACTCGAATCCTAGCAAATCGAACTATTGAGGTTGTGTCAACCAGGAGCTGCAAATATCCATATTCTACACTGTCGCGTCTACAGAGTGAGCGAAAACGCACCATTGAAACTCGGCCAGGTACTAAAGGTTGCTTTCTTGAGGTTCCTGGTCAATACACTAGTACCTTTGGCCTGTTTCGGCCGGAGTTGCATCTACCGTTGATACAGATCGATCCCCCTGCCTGCCTCAGAGTAAAGAGTGGAAAGTCAGGACAGCACTTTGCATTTTCTTCCGACGAAGGACAGGTTCAGGTGTTCGCATCTTCTTTTACTCGCTGTAGAAATGCACAGGCAGATGAAAGAGTAAGCCAATATCTTGGTGTCATCGACTTTGCACTCGTTCGGTGCAAAGCTGCACAACAACGTCGCTTGCGAGTGTTACCTTTTGCGCATGTTAGATTTGGACCAAACTTTACAATGATGGAAGATAGGTGGTCTTGGACAAGTCTCTGTGAAATTGCCGAGTCAAGGAGCTCTGCCCTCGGTCAAGAAAAAAACGGTCTAGCTTCCTTTGCTCAAATTCACACACAGGCTCTACTCTCTACAACATTGTCTTTGAGAAAGCGTACTTGTGCGTCTCTTCAGGATGCACGTCGGGCAATCTATAACAAAGTTTGCGCCGGCAAAGTGCCAATGCATGTACTTGCTACATATGTTCGTGCTATCCATGATGGCTTCGAGGGTTTATGGACTTATCGTCGAACATTTGCTACTCAACTTGCGATTCCCTCCATCCTTGGATTTGTTCTGGCTATTGGTCCTGGCGGAACACAGGAAACAATGCTCTGCCAACACACTGGGCGTGTCCATTTCAATGATTTCAGACCAGCCTTTTCGTTTAGTCGGTCTGCGTCCTCCGGATCTGTACCATTCCGTCTGACACGGAACATGGAGCGTTTACTACAACCTTTCCTTTTGCACAGCATTTTCAAGACAACAATCGGAACCATTCTCCTTGCCATGCGATACACTTTAGAACCAGGCGGGCTCCTAGAACCATATATTTGCCTCTTTGTGGGCGCCGAAATCGACGGTAATAATCATGCAAGGTCACAGGGGTGCTTAACGAAAATTTTCGAAGAAAAGAGGGCGATCATCGACCGTGTGTTGACGATAGCACCACCCTTGAAGTTTTCACCCAGTGGCCTTCAGATTGAAAGTGGCCTAACAAAACTAATTCATCTAGCTCAATCGCCAGACTGTATAGCTATCAACGCACCAAACTGGGAACCTTGGCTATAGATACAAATCAATGTAAGCATACTCGCAAATTCGAGACTCTGGACTGGGCCAATGGCAGGCCCCAATCATAATAGATCATGTTTTTGGCCCAGCCGTCGAAATTTTGAAGCCTGCGAATTTGAATAACAAATAAACTAACAAATTCATCTAGGACAGGATGCGAAGGCCCGCATCTTGCAGCTTCGCTTCCGAGTCCCCGCGGCTAAGCGGCAAGTGTGGGCCTTTCTTTGCGTCATAAGGTGTAAACTTCAATGGGATTAGGGCCTTTGCGCCAAATTTGTAATGGGCCTAGGAGGACATGGGGCCTGCCAGTGGGGGGAACGCCAGATTTTGACAGGCACTGGCATAGCGCGTTAAATACGTAGCCCACCCGGTTTTACTTACGTCTACTCCCACCTTTCGACACAAGGGGATACGAAACGGTTAGGATCTGACGATCTTAGGGGCCACACTATGTTACTTCACGTCCGCATCCCAACGCGAAAGTGACCCCTCCCGAGTAAAGCGGTGTCGGGGTGTCCTTAGGATGCCCCCGGGTGCCTTCATACCAAAAAGCTTGCACCTACGGCTCAATTAAGATTTTGGCAAAGATTGCAAAAAAAAACGCCGCGCTCCTGGCTGCGTCCCGGCTGCGCATGTATGCGGCGCTGTGGGCGTCAAAGGTCAGGCATCCCCCCGGGCCCCTTTTGCATCCGCCATCGAATAGCCAGTTTATGTATAAATAGATAAAGGAAGACCTAAAAAAGCAACAGTGACAAGCTCAGCTTCCTAAGAGCCTTCTCCCTACTCAGTGCAATCACGTCTAGTAGAATTCCTATGTTCAACTGGGACGTATCCAAGCACAACCCGTACTTCCCATCCTAGCCGCTGAGCCTGAGGTACCGTGACTCCGATATCCCCTTAGTAGGGGAAGTCGCCTCCCACTGGCACTCCTAACTAGACATCATCCTGAGTCACTTCTATTGGCGGGCGTATTTCCCGTCACAAGCCCCTCAAGTTGACGTAAGGGTAGTCATAGGTAGCCACGGATGGACCCCCCCGCAGACCTCCTCAAACTCACTCCTGCTTCTGCTGGATTCTCCCAGACGCTTCTAGACGTCTGACTTAGCGAGCAAGCAGGTCCAGTGGGACCAAGTAGTCTCCGGAAGGCGGAGTAAACTTAAAATCATAGTATATCCAGTGCCCCCGCCTGTTCAAGTTATTAAGTGGGTAGATTCAATGAGAACCGTCCTTATCAGCCTGAGCTGTCGCGTGCGAGATTTTGCACGGCACCGACACAACATTAGAGGCAGTAAACGTCAATGCCAGTGGGGCTCAGGCCATCTCGACGACTCCGGGGTCTCCAGCATATAGCACAAACTCGGCGTCATTATCTTTTGGCGAGTCTAGCCCAGCGCCAAGATCCGAGTGCCGAGCGCCTTCACTGCCAAGTGACGGCTACTGGACGATTTTAAAAAATCCCAGTTGCACCAAGTTGTGTTTATCAGATTGCTGGATTGCGATGCATATATGGTAGGTTTGACACCGAATTTTTTCCTTCTATGGTGCCTGTTGCATCATTAGGATGGTTCACAACTAGTGGAAGAGGTACTGCCCAACCTTGTTTGTTCTCCTTCATTGTGCTCTTCGATTTCTCTGTAACTGCAATCAGCGACTTTTGAGAATGAATAGCGCCAACCGACTTGCCTGCTTCTGATGCGAGAACTGACTTCACTAGGGACATAGTGTTGTCTGAGCACTCAGCTGCCTCTCCAGAGAGGACATCCAGATCATCTGGAATGGCTTTCATCGCTGATGAAGTTTTACAACTTAAAGCCGTGTCGATCGGGCGTTTCAAAACAGAGTCCTGATATGCTTCGAGCTCACAAATACGAGAGCGGACATTTTGTACCAGTGCTGAAATTTCAGTATCATTAATATATTTATCGAAGTCTAGACTGTTTGCAAAACTGAGAAGGTCATCTGCCTCCGCAGTTTCAATACCCCCAGCAAATTCTTTTGCCTGGTCTTCTGTCAGCGCCCACATGGGTCGTGACGAATCTCCTGCAGCGCCTGATGATGCCTCCGGGGATAGTTCAACTTCCATTACAACGTTGTCATATTTTTCTTGAGAGTCAAGATCGGCGCACCCATAGGTCCTGTCATCCCTTACCTTACGAACTACTTCACGCATTTTAGCTTCGCGGTCCATGAATTTTTTGTGCTTTGTCTCTTTTTTCTGAATGTCCTAAGAACTTATCATAAGCAATTGAGTCAGCTATAATCCGCCAGACACACCTTTAAATATTGCATTTCCAGCTGATCCTTAGTTGCTTGCAACTCTGCTAACCACCTAATAGAAACAATAAGCACAAGGTCGTGTCATAGGCGCTGCAGTCAGCTTCCTATGCCGTTGAAGTGCTGTTTCCTTTCTAGAGCGCTGGTTGATTTTTGCGATTTTCCCTTTGGAAATAGGTATGGTCACTCCGAGCTTATTGTCAACCTTCCCGCAAACGAACGCTTGCTTTGCCGGCGCGCCCCCCTTCTTGGATTGGCTCACGGCGCCTACAAAGGGCCTGTTGCATAGCATCACACCCTTGTAGTTCCCGATTGAGATGGCAGGGTCAGACGCCATCCAACAGTTAGCTAAAAGCCTCTCTGGGATCTACCGATACAGTGTAGAAGACCAGGCTTCTAAGTATTCACCCAGTGACTTAAAATAAAGTGCTGGTTCTTATCTACTTCCTGGATCTTATTTTTTCTTGTAACGCCGTAACGCCGTAGCGTTATAACTCATTAAAGTTACGGGTCTAAAATAACTATACCTACAGTACCGGTATACAGGTACAGCGAAGATCCTGCCAGCGGGCCGCCGCGGCAGGCGTAAATACAACAGCACGTGCATATTAGCGCCATGATGACCACTGACGGCGGCAGTCATGGTCGTCACGGTGGAACTGCAACATGTTTATTGCCACCTCAGGCTGCCACTGGCACCGTGACTGGCTGTGAGCCTGACTCGGACTCACCGTCACCGTGACGGTGCCACTCAGCCTCAGGCTGCCAGTTTCCGCACTGGCAGTGGCAGTGCACGGCGTGAGCCGTCTTGAGGTACCTTTGCGCCGTAAATTCGGGTTTACCGTACCCCAGTTTCTCGGCGCGGAGGAGTCGTGGTCTATACTCGACAGATTTGGCCCCCGGGGCTAAGACGTCTAATTACAGAGATACGGCAAATTTGGGGCTGGGTGATCCGCCCCGTGTCACCCTCTACTGTCACCCACCCACTAGGGTGGTGGTGATGGTTGACCGACTTACCATAGCAGTAAACAGCCAGCCACAACCCACGCCATTGGTCGACGCATGCGACTGGGCCCAGTAGAGACTCACTGACTCTGATCAAGTTTTGATTCGCCTGTAATGTTTGATACGTGGCCAGGGCCCATGCAAGAACCTATGAGAGTCTTTTCTGAAGAATGTGGGTTGCAGCACGACGCGGGATACAACGAGCAACAGACTCAAAGACTCGTTCGATTTCTGTTGCACAGTGAGTAAATCCATGAGACCAAAAAGAGTATCTAGGATTTTTTATGAGTTCGATAAAAGTGATAAGAAGTCCCCAGGGGTGCGGCCGATGTACTATCAGTCGCTCGAGCAGCACACGCGTAACCTGTTCTTGAATATATTCGCTAGTCGCCTCAGCAAAAAGATATAATAGGACACATGAAAAATAATGTGTATGATTGTTTGGATATCTTAGCTGATTCGCAATTGCATTTAGGAGAAAGTATCTTCCTTCGGAGTCCAAGTTGTTCATGAGGTGCTGGAAGACATCCATAGGTGTACTATGAGCGATCGGCTGTTGCAGATTCCCACTTTTAGTATGGAGCTGGGAAATCGCAGTCATGCCAACATGGACTACAAGCGAATTTACCAAGGGCACATTATATGAGGTTATAACATGATCATTGTTTGTATTTGCATCCAGGAGCTTCCTCGGGAGGTCCAGGAGGAAGGAGATAGGGTGGCGTGTCAGGAGGTATTCGTCCAGCGGCTCGCGTAAGGCACAGGCCTCCAGAGCGATGACGCAATTTGATAGGATACGAGGAGGTTGACTTATCTCAGGAAGCAGATCAACTTTGAGATTTGGAGTAAAGGGATCAGGCAAGCGCATTGAACGAGGGAACGCGGACAAGAAAAGATTTCTAAGTTGAATGCATGATGATGGAATGACATCGCAGAACGAGAAGTGATAGTCACTCAAAAACTCCGGAAAATCGTGCAGTAAGACCAAGAGGACTCGTAACGCACCCTTATACAGGAGTCGAGCCGCATCTGAGAGCTGAACCTGTCGAAGGTAGGGTTCGAGAAACACAAATAGATCCACAAGTAAGCGGTGCATCAAAGCCCAGCCCTTCTGATTCTTAGCGAGCAGAAGATTAGGCATGAACATTCGATGCGAGACAAGCTCAAGCCAAGAGAACGCAAAACCAGGCGTGACTGCCGGCTGCAACGCATGCAGCACAGTAGCAAATGCTGCCAAGACACGTGGGTTAGATGAATCAAGAACTGGATCTGGCACATTTAAATCCTGAAGGAGGTTTAGAAATAGACGAAAGTAGGGTCTTTGGTCAAAGTTATCCATTTCCACAGTTTTGTCGTAATTGGACACAAGAGTGCGTGTCAAGGTCAAGAGGACGCGATTTAACAGGTCCAAGCGCTGCGGTGTGCCAGCTAATACAGTGCTGGGGCTTGAGTCAGGAATAGCATACTTGACTAATAAGATCAATAACTTGGCATAGGCGTCGACAACTGAATAGGTAAGCACACCTAAGCTGTCTGCGCTTGCACCCTCCTCCGCTGTTCGCGATTCGACGCATGACTCAACGCAAATGACTGTGGCTAGGCGAACGAACCGCTCTGTTGATTGTTCGTTTCTCGGTACACCATGTTGTTGCAACAATGTCAGATATTGGGCGTAGGCTTTCTCGGACCCAGGTGATTCATTCCAGACGCGGATCCATTGCTCTAATAACCCCGTTACTTGTTCTCTAGCGCCAGCAGGGTCCTCCGGTACTATACTTGCCAGGCGCAACTCCCGAGCAGCAGAAGTCGCATTCACGGTATGCCCGACATTGCTCTGCACATCGTTTGTGCCCGAAATTGCTCTCCTCACTGTAATGTTGAGCGCATTGAGTCCAGCGTCAAGCCCCGAGTTGATATGCTGAAATTGCTGCTGTGTTGCTGATTGCTGCTTGGGCTCTTCGAGCTTCTGCTGCTGTTGTTGCAACTTCTGCTGGTGTGCACGACCCTGCTGGTCTGCAGACAGAGCAGCAACAAGGCGCCTGAGGGCAGGTGGTGGGTGTGGTTGCCGTGCGACAACTTCTAGAACCCGCGCGATTCGCTGAAGGTCGGCAGGAAATGTTGCAAGATGGTATTTTGCGACACTCAGCTCGACAAAGTTAAGCGCTACGTCAAGCCAAGGTTGGGACCGACCTCCATCCATGTTCCGCGCAAGATAAGCGTCAAGCTCAGCAACATCTAGTAGCTCCACTCCAAGCAGGCGCACAAGTACATGAGCATGGAGGAAGCGATCAGCATCAGAATGTGCGGGAAGAAAGGCGATCCAGTTGGCCACCTCGTCGCGCACAAGATGCGCTGAAATATCTGCAACGGCAGCAAGGACAATTGCTAATGTCTCAAGTCGGACAGGTGGCTCCAGCGCCCGTTGCTCACACATCGCCTTGAAAGTGGATTGCGCTATTGCTAATGCTGCATCATCTCTAGAGGTGTGATCAACCCGTGCAGCTGCGAGCAATAACTCGCCGACGTGCACAGATATGGGATGGTTCCGTAATTGAACAAAATTGATGTCGACAGCAGCATTTGGCATCTTGGCAGTGAGTGATGCGAACTCTGCATCGAGTTTTGCTGTTGCTGAACGATATGCGTCCATCAATTCGGCTATTGAGATGGATGGACGCTCAGCAGCTGCTTGCTGGGCAATTGCAGACAGAGTGGCAGCACCGCCGCAGGCACCACTGCGAAAACGGCTTGAGTAACCTGATAGCTGGGCTTGGTTTGATGCAGCTTCAGGCACTCGCGAAACATTTTGCTGCTGATTTTGCTTTTGTTGCTGTTGCATGTGGGCCGAAGATGCTTGCTGGTTGGCTGCTTGATGGGCGCTTTGCTGCGGGAAGTGAGCTTGTCTTGGCATTCGTTGAAAAGCTTCGTAGACAAAAAATTGATGCGCAAGAAGGCCAGTTGCCTTTGGTCTCAAGGCCTCAGGCAAAGCTGCAGGATATCGCCCCTCGCCAGTGCCAAAAGGGCTTATCATATCGGAGTAGCCACGACCTTGTTCGAAGCGCTTTTGTCGCGCATTCAGAGCTGGAGCTAGCGCCTCATCAATGTCACGAATGGCCTTTTCAGTTGCCGCCTTCTCGATGAGCATACAACCCAAGTCTAGATTTTCAGCTGCACACGTTTGTACTGCGTGTTGCTCGTGCTGGTCACTGCCTGAAAAGGAGCCGGGCTGCTGCTGGAGTAGTGCACGGAGATGTTTAGCAATACTAACACGAAGCGGTTCCTTACATGTAACCAGGGCAAGGCTGCCCGCAAGGTTAGAAACCATGAGCTGTGCTGCCTTGCGCATGCGACTTTCTTCTGGTTCAGTGGCAAAGTCCTTTGCAACTAGATCCCGCGTTGTGATGCACGCGATCGTGACGCTTCGTTCCACAACAGGCTGTATAATTTCTCGAATCGCCCGATCAACAGCTACCGGTGCCACACGGCGCATAGCTGCACCACTAGGTCCAGACGCAATTTGCGCAGAAATCGTTATGTATGATGCAAGGTTTGGTATCACAGTTTGCTCCGAGAGCCCTGGTTGCTGCTGTCCTTGCGGTGGCAGTGGTGATTGCAATAAATCAGGCCCCCCTGGTGCAATGTTTGAGGCAGATTGGCCAGCTGCGAAGGTGCGCACTGCGTTGTTTTCACGCTTCAACGCATAGCCTGCAGACTGAACCTGTTGACGTTGTTGCGTTTGTTGCTGTGACATGGAACTTACTCGGTGGGGAGGATTCGAAGAGAGTCCTTTGCCAAACGGGGTCTCTGAAATTGGATCTGTGGCAGCTCGCTTGATGTTAAAATCAGGAGATCGAGCTTTCACGGGCGGACATCGAAATGCAAGAGTAGCAGGGCCTGTGACCTCGTCGAGCTTTATTCCTAGGTGCTTCGAGAGAACCTCGATCTCAAATTTTATGTTCATCTTCAGTTCCTGGATGTCATAAAGATCTCTTAGAACAGCCATCAGGCCCATCAACCAAGGATTCGGTGGTCTGAACACAACAGATGACTTGGCACCTTCAAGGATTTTAGCCACAAACGGACAGATTGCAATGAGGCGACCGGACTCGTAGCCTTGATATAAAAGCTCCTTCACATCAAGCTGGCGTTGAAGAATGGGTCGATTCCTCGCCAGGGTTATTTGTCCTAGCCAGCTACCAAGATTCTTGAGTAGTGATCGTTCACTAGTAGATGTGGTTATTTTCGATGACCGAAGCAGTTTGGCAATATTGTGAAAGACAGCGCTGATGACGCATTTTAAAAGCTTCTGCTCGGAGTCATCTGCACCTAACTTCTCCAAAAAGGCCAGGTACAGTGTGTGAAAATTTGGCTGCGTGGAGATCCGTTTGACCACCAAATAATTTGCAAACCACCCAAAATGTTCCTCGTGCAGCAGCGGAGCGATATCCTTGACCTTAGCCTCGAGATTACTGTGTGAAACGTTGTTGAAAACCATGTGAACGCAATCTAGGACGATCTCGGATGGAGCAACTGCAGGTTGCATCTCAGAGGCCATGGGCATTAGTTCCGCAATGAGAAGGGGTCGATCACCAGCGCCTATTGTAACTGATTTGGAACCTGCTGCGGCTGGGCTAGGCAGAGTAGTCCTGGTGGCACTCGTGTCACTCTCTGCATCATGGCTGTTTGTCGATGTGAGCGATTCGTTGAGTCGAGATGGCCCAGCTGTGTTTTCTATGTCGCCGGTGAGCTCAAATATAGATTCGTCGCTCTTGAAAGCGACATTACTAGACATGTCTGCTACAGGAGAACCCCCCAACAGAGAGTGAGATGTTGCTTCAATACCAGTAATGGAATATCCGATCATGTCGAAAAGACCAGTTACTGAATTAAGAGAGATGGCTTTGGTTCTGGCTTCTGCCTGCTGATTGAAAACACTAGATTGCTGTTGAATTTTGTTACTTACGACTTCACAAGTAGCTCGCCGTGTTGGTATATTTGAGTTCACATCGCTCATCAGTATCGAACGATGGCTGTCGTGGTGTAAACAATCACGCGTGCTAGACAGCCGATGAAACAGAGAACATGGAGGTCGTCGCCATTTATCTAAGAGGACGTCTTGAGGCGCACATTCATCCGCCTGGCTACTGTCGGCGGCCGCATAATAAATCGTACGGTGACGCGGCACGTAATAAACCAAATGCAGAGAATCGCGCGAGTCGCCGCACTCTATCATCGGCTCCTGAGCCGACTTACAACCTACAATTACTTACAGGTCGATTAGAGGGGCTGAGCCTGTGCTACGGTGCCTCAAGGTATAGCCGTGAGATAGCCGTGAGTTTGCACGCGGCAGCGCGCGCCTACAGCGCGAGCTACAGCACCCGAAGTTGGTCCTCCGTCACGCCGTTTCGACTTATCGCGGGGCATCTGAGGGCAATGGGCCGCCGGGGCAGCCCATGGAAGCACCATAGCCAGCGAAACTTGAATGCGTCAGGGGCAGTTGCACGTATCAGGGGCCTCCGCCAGCAATCCTTAGATTCGTGCAGAAACACGTCGACAAACTCGGTGCCGCAGTTGCTATCTCTCGGAGGAAATCCCCGAAAAAATCGCCCACGCCAGGCTCATTGAGATTTTCTGCCCCTAACCCGCACAACCTTAGCCGAGCCCGGGCCTGACTTCCGAGTCAGAGTCTGGGCCCAGACGCCCGGGCCTTTCCCTGAGATCTCCAACACCTTCAAGCTTCTCTGAGCCTTGAACAATTTCTTCTCCAAGCTTGTACATTCCAGCCGCGGGGATGTCGAGTTCATCCATATCTTCCATTGTTGCTATAAAACCTGATCCTTCACCAACAATTTTACTAGGGTGCGATTTACGCACGGCGCTTTTTACGTGAGAAACAGTCCAGAGCAGCCAGAGCGACTAAAAGGGACTTGGTAGCCACACAGCTCAATAGCAGCATGAGCACGGTTGCACAAGTGCGCACCTAGAGTGCACACCATGCTCGCAACAGCATGCAACTAGCAATTGGCTCGGACCTGACAGCGTTTGGGGCAGCCACTAGCCTAGTAGTGTCTCAAAGGGCCGCTAGCTGACACCTGCGCCGGAAGGACTTTTATACCTCCTTTTTTGCAGGAAATATGAGGGGTGCGGTGGTATACCGACCCCCTGCAACGGTGTGAGTGAGTTTGGCGCTAGTGACTCCCCGCCGGCGTGTAATACTAGCACTATGAATGAGTGGGGTGTCAACCTTCATTACGTCAAGGTGGGACTATAGAGGAGAGTAAGAGGGGACTAGTGTTTGACCCCTCCGGGGACCCTCCGGGCCTACTAGTAGCAACTTGAATTCAAGTTTTAAGTGTTTGACCCCGCCGGCCGGGGCCTAGAATTACCCCCCCGGGGCCAATGACCCCCCCCCTTCTAAATTTCGATAGATTAGAATTATTGCCCATTATATAAGTTAATGATGAATAATTCTCCAAGGCATAGTAGTAGCACACTGGTAGAGCACACTGGCATTCTACACTGGCATCCGACAGTGACTCGGAGCTAGAACTCGGAGCCTGAGTCTTTCATTTGTTCTTGTAATTGAGCAATCTTTGCCTTTTCGGCTTGTAATTGCTTATCTACTTCCTGCAATGCAGCCGTGGCAATTGTAAAAATCATAGTACCACTTTTATCCGCCGGCGAGCAGTGGAAGTGGGTGCCAGGGGGGGACCATTGTGGCCTCCTATCCATTTTTAGTTTCCCTCGAAGCCACCGGGTTTAGTACAGTCTAAGTAAGGCCGCCAGGAGAGATCCCGGGACCATGACTCCTCTCGCATGGGGCGCATGGGGTCACACCGCGAGTACACCGTGCCGGCCACTTGCAACACAAGAAACGCGGAAATAAATATCAAAAGCTCAGCGAAAACAATTCCCCATTCGTTCTGAGGTCAGAGTATATGTTGATTTGTGGACTCCGCTGATACACTTGCAATTCAGCCTAAACTATTGAGTGTAACTATTGACGCATTACTAAAAGTCAACTTACATTTCCAGATACGGCACGTGTTATCTTTAGATCCCGTTATTATCGTGTCTCCACTGTAATTAAATGCGCAACTAAAAATTTCGTCTGTGTGACCTTCAAGTATCTACGCACCATGAACGGTAATTGAATAAAATAAATGGTCTAACCTGAAGGCAATCGCCGGTCTCTGCATCCCAGAGGCGCGCTGTTTTGTCACTGCTTGCTGTCAAAATTCGGATGCCTTGTGGGTTAAATGCTACTTTCGAAATTTCGCCCTCGTGGCCAATGAGTATAGATTGACAAGCCCCTGTCATTGTGTTGAATACTCTTGATGTCCCATCTGCAGAAGCTGTCACCAATCTTGACCCAGTGGCGCTGTAGCAAACATCCAGAATTTCATCGTTGTGTCCTCTCAGCGTGTGGACACATCGACCACTCGGGACGTCCCATATCTTACAAGTCCTATCGATCGACCCGCTGATGCACAAGTCAGACTGGTAGTTGAACTATGCATGTATTTTGATTGACATCAAACTAGGGGCAACTGACCTGAGTGCTGGAGATTTCACCATTGTGTCCTGCCAGAGTATGGATGCAACGCCCGGTCCTGGCATCCCAGACTTTTACCGTATGGTCAAAAGACCCTGTCATGACTTTTCGACCTGGTGTATCAAAGTTCAAACTGACAATTTCGGCTGTATGACCAAGCAGCGTATGTAGACATTCTCCAGACTCCACATCCCATAGTCTTGCGGTATTATCCATCGAGCCAGTTGCGACAAGAGAACCATTGGGGTTGAATGACAAGCACACAATCTCTGTGGCGTGACCACGGTAGGTATGATAAAGATCCCCGTTATCAGCATTCCAAATTTTGCAGGTTTTATCTACGTAAAGTTAGTAAACTTACTAGTAAGGAAGGCCAGGGAAAGTACCAAAAGAGCCCGTGATTATCTTATTACCCCAGGGGTTGTTGAAAGCAATTGCATAGACTACATTTCGATGTCCTTCTAACGTCAATAGCTCTTCTCCAGTCTCGGTTCGCCAGATTTTGCAAGTTCTATCATAGCTCCCGGTGATGAATTTGTCGCCCTGTTTGTTGAAGGCACAATTTGTCAAAGGCAGAATATGTGCACGGAGAATCTTAAATAAATAATAATCACTACTATCATTGCTCTCGAGTTTCTCAATTAGTTCTAAATGAGTGAAATGTACATATTAGATGAAGGAACCGAGTGTACGTACTGTAGATCAAACGCCGTAATTGGGGCTTACGACTTTCACTTATCAGGGGCTCTTCAAAAGTTATCTGATTCACAAGAACTTGCACGTCGGTCCTACAACCTTGCACTTTGGGAGAGATCGCTCTTTCGTGAATTACTCCGGGGTTAAATGAAGCAAATCAATCTCTTTTGTTTCTCGATTCTTATCGCGAAGTTCGTATTCCAAGATCACACCGGGTGGATAGTACCTCTGGTCAATATTCAATATTCAATCTTTTATTGATAGTCCTTACCAGTAAGAATCTTTTGAGCTTCATCGAGCTGGCTCGCTTATCTATATTAGGGATGCCTAGCAGCGAGTTATTGAAATGATGGGTATTGTATCTGAAACCTGGAACCTGCGAGTATTATTATTACTTTCCCCAACCGTTGAGTTCGACGTCCAAAGCGCCGGCGAGAGCCGGCGAAGCAGAGGCTCCGAGTCCGAGTGGGTTCACTCACTGGCAGGCTCAGGCTGACTCGGCCCCGGGAGTCACAGTGGGGGCCCCGGGCCCTTCCGGCCCCTCGCATTCAAGTTTTCAGGGCCCCACACTCCGCCAGAATGTGAGGCACCCCTAAGGCCCTTTCGTAGTAAGTTGCGACGTTCGGGCTATTAAAGGGGAGGCGCTACAGCCCCCGATTTAATCGCCGGGGTCAGGCCCCTTAGGCTAAGTCTAGGTTGCCATTTACCTGAGGGGTTATTTACCCCAGGCGCCGCCCGGGGGTAATTACCCGGATAATTACCGGTTAGTACGGGTTATTTACCTCAGGATCTTATAGAGGGGTAGGGGAGGGGGCCTCACGGGCCACTGGCGCGGGCCTGGGCCGCGCCGGGCCACATGACTCGGTACTTGCCTTGGCGCACCTGTACGCATCCAAAAGCCCAGCGGGCTGCTTGCGCCCATCCGCTCGCCCGGAGGGGTCTTTCGCTAATCGCACTAAACGGGTTTAGTCGAAAACCCGTCGGGTTATTTACCGGGTTATTTACCCCAGATCCCCTCCGAGGAGTGATAATGGGTAAATTACCGGTTATTAACCGGTTAATGGCAACCTAGGGCCTCTTCGTAATCTGCACCGTTGCGCTGTGCCTGGACATCAAAATTTGGCCTCCACTGGCACCCACCCGTTAGACCCCCCCCCCCGGGCACTGGCAAAAAGGTGTATTTGGTATACTAGTATATGCAACTTGGACCGTGGGTTGTATAGTTGCGCCATTGGAGCCGGTGGTTGCGCGCCTATAAGCTTCGGACTATGAATG
>Ga0209503_10000385_pt1 | contig 28766 bp, 27 predicted proteins | sample SouAtlMetagenome_2_FD_187448 | JGI IMG/M metagenome (GOLD analysis project Ga0209503, IMG submission 187448) | Marine eukaryotic phytoplankton communities from Atlantic Ocean - South Atlantic ANT15 Metagenome (SPAdes) (version 2) | ecosystem: Environmental > Aquatic > Marine > Oceanic | place... | reverse complement strand
TGATATTTAGCATAGATACCATTTCCTTGAAAATAGTCCCTAGCGTCTAGCTCTTCCTTAGTGTAAAATTTAGGATCTTCTTTCATTCTGAGTCTTATCATTTCTCTTTTTTTTCGCATGGCTGACTTAAAGAATTTTTCTTGTTTTTTCTGGTAGTTCATTCGCCCGGCCCAGTCAGGGAAGTATTCCTCCTGGTAGAACAACCCCGAGCCAGACAAATCCGGGAACACAAGATAAAACAATTAAATCGTCGCCAAAAGATTATGAGTCTAAACCAGGTATTCGACTAGGCGCGGGGGGCAACGGCGGAGGTAGTGGTAATGGGCCCTTTTCATGGGAAGAGGATAATCTTATACCACCAGAAGAACGTTGGAAATCTGATCCAGATTATTGGGCTGATTATAAGTATAATCGAGAAGACTTCAAGAAGAAAAAGAAACTTGAAGAAGAGGTTTGTAGTATCTCAGACCAACCTCAGAACGCAGCTCGCACAGTTACTGAGAAATTAGACAAATCTAACGCTGTTAAAAAATTAGTTAAGACAGCTTTGAAAGATCAAGATGTCTTAAACGAATATACTCGAATCAAAAAACGCCTACAAGAAGGTATTAATCCAGTCGATATAGGTAAAAAGTCTACACCAGTAGCGAGTAATAAGGTGCTAATAAAAGGAGATGAGGGTCGTTACCTTGTAGAAGTTTTTGAGAATCAGGTTAATGTTCTTGGTATTTGTGCTCGTGGTAATAAGAAAAACGTTAAAAGTTTTGAGAATTTAATGAATGGAATGTATGGTGTAAATCTTCAATATTAAAATTTAAATTAAACTATGAAAATTAAAGAAATATCTTATCTAGATCCTAAAGTGGATCTAGAAAATGACTGTTTAGATGTTTTTGTAACTTTAGAGAATGATGATTATTATCTGATAGAAGTAACAACACCTAAATTTTTCTACACTCTTATGGAAAAATTTAAAAGTAATTTTGTGCCACCTAGTTATCCGTATATTATCGTTTCGAAATTAACAGATGATATTATACGAGCTGCTATACAAGAATTTATTGATACAAAAGAAGATTCCTATTGGTTAAAATTGTATCATATGACAGCTACTTTAAAGATCGAAGATATAAATGAAATTTTATATCGAAAGGAAAAGGAAAATACCGAATTAGAAGCAGAGGATTAAATAAATATTTATTTTCTTAAGTGCAATTGCTTATTGTTTGTTAAAACCGGGATTGCTAAATTTATTTTCTAATTTTAAATAGTTTTAATAGTCTTTACTGTTAAAACTATTTAAAAAATCGTTTCTTAATTTGTCGTCATGCATTTTCAACAAGAAGCTTTGTAGCATATCGAAGATGTTATATTTTTCTCTTTTATCTTGATATTTAGTATAGATACCATTTCCTTGAAAATAGTCCATAGCATCTAGCTCTTCCTTAGTGTAGTAAGGTTTCTTGTCTACCATTGTTATTCTTTTAAGTTCTTTTCTTCTTTTCATGGCTAATTTGTAGAATTACTCTTGCTTTTTCTGGTAATCAATTCGCGCTCGACTTGATTTTAACCCACACTATATTTATCTAAAACTAATCTATTTTCATTATAGGCCATCTTAGAGCCATCTCAGATGATATTTAATCCCAGATCTCTAAACAGAAATATTTTATTTTTTCCACTTATCTCATTATAAAAATAAAGTATACTTAGATTGCTAGGTTTCGGTGGCATGGCCAAGTGGTAAGGCAGTAGATTGCAAATCTTCTATCCCCAGTTCGAATCTGGGTGCCACCTAACGCTAACTACGACTATACCATTGCTTTTTAAGCAATATATAACTACTTTATACTGTATATAGAGTTTTAACTAAAGGGAATGTGGTGAAATTGGTAGACACGACAGACTTAAAATTTGTTGCCTAGTGATAGGCGTGAGGGTTCAAGTCCCTCCGTTCCTAATTGAATTTCTTTCTAATAAACTCAATGAAAACTTGATTTGTTTAGGATTTCATATTAAAATTAAATGTATTCTTATTTTTTATAAATTATTATATTATAGTTATACTTTGGTCTTCTATTGACTGGGTACGCATGGTTTAGGCTTTGAAAAATGTAAATAATTCGACAAATAATATTGATTTATTTCGAATTATACGTTAGAGTTAAATGTATTCTTATTGTTATATTTTATAAATTATGGTTATTTTTTGGTCTTTTCCTGGCTGGGTACGTGTAGTTCAGACTGTGAAAAATGTAAATGATTCTACAGATAACATGGTAAAGATTAGTGAGACGGCCGACAAAACTCTTACATATGTTACGAAAGTAACTGGTGTATCAACAGGAGCAGCAGGAGCGGCTAAAGGAACAGTCGATATGTTAGAGGCAGTTGCGTGCCAAGATGGTGTGTGTGCAGTTGTAAGCGGCATTGGGGTTTGTGCAGATGGTCTTTCAATGGCTGCCTCTTTTATTCCGGGGCCCAATGTAACGACTGTCGTTACGGTACCTGTTTCGGTCGGCTGCAAAGTATTCGTATATTGCTGCAAAAAAGCAAAAAAAATGCCGTGGGGTTGTTAATTTTTAACGTTAAAAAATTGCCTGTTTTTTAACTTTTTCGACTTTATGTCTTTTTATCATACTTAATCCATTTTAATGGATTAATAAACCTATGTTAACCTGTTAATTGTAAAAAGATCCCTTAATTTACTAAACTGGCACTTTTTCTTCATTTAATTTAAAATTTCAATTGTAAAATTAAATGAAGAAAAATAAATTAACTTTTCAATCTTAAAATTTAATTCTCTTGGAAAAGTGATAAAAAGAATGAGGGTGTTTTATAATTTCATATAACAAGTCAATGACATGGGAAGAATTATAAATACAAAATTTTTTATGACAGCAACTTTAGAAAGACGTCAAAGCGTTTCTGTATGGGAACGTTTCTGTGGTTGGATTACTAGCACTGAAAACCGTTTATACATCGGTTGGTTTGGTTGTTTAATGTTCCCTACATTATTAACAGCAACTTCTTGCTACATTATCGCATTCATCGCAGCTCCTCCAGTTGATATCGATGGTATCCGTGAGCCAGTAGCAGGTTCTTTATTATACGGTAACAACATTATCAGTGGTGCAGTAATTCCAAGTTCAAACGCTATCGGTATGCACTTCTACCCAATTTGGGAAGCAGCTTCAATCGATGAGTGGTTATACAACGGTGGTCCTTACCAATTAGTTGTTTTACACTTCTTATTAGGTGTTGCATCTTACATGGGTCGTGAGTGGGAATTAAGCTACCGTTTAGGTATGCGTCCTTGGATCTTCGTAGCTTTCTCAGCTCCAGTAGCAGCTGCATCTGCAGTATTCTTAGTATACCCAATCGGTCAAGGTTCTTTCTCTGATGGTATGCCTTTAGGTATTTCTGGTACTTTCAACTTCATGATCGTATTCCAAGCTGAGCACAACATCTTAATGCACCCATTCCATATGGCTGGTGTTGCTGGTGTATTCGGTGGTTCTTTATTCTCAGCTATGCACGGTTCATTAGTAACATCTTCTTTAATCCGTGAAACAACAGAAAACGAATCTACTAACTACGGTTACAAATTCGGTCAAGAAGAAGAAACTTACAACATCGTTGCAGCGCACGGTTACTTTGGTCGTTTAATCTTCCAATACGCTTCGTTCAACAACTCTCGTGCTTTACACTTCTTCTTAGCTTTATGGCCAGTTGTAGGTATCTGGTTAACAGCTATGGGTGTTAGTACTATGGCGTTTAACTTAAACGGTTTCAACTTCAACCAATCAGTTGTTGATTCTCAAGGTCGTGTTATTAACACATGGGCTGATATCATCAACCGTGCTGATTTAGGTATGGAAGTAATGCACGAACGTAACGCGCACAACTTCCCATTAGATTTAGCTTCAGGTGAAGTATTACCAGTTGCATTAACAGCTCCATCTGTTAACGGCTAATAGTTCATAAAACTCTTCTAGATTAAGGTTTTTTATCTTTGAAGGAAGAATTTCAATCCCTAAAAAATGGGCCGTATATGCGGCCCATTTTTTTTAGGGGTTTTTAATTTGAGAGAGAGAAGAAATATTTATTCAGAATAAAAAACTAAGGTTTGTTTCTTATTCATAAATGTCTTTTTTCTGAAACCATAAATTAATTATCGCAAGTATCCCATTCTTCACTTTTACCGATTTTCCCTGAACAAAATATTTATTATCACAAAAATATTATCTTATAAAGTTCCCAGTAAAAGAGTTTATGGATTTTATCAAAATCAAAAACAATAATAACTATCAATTAACACAAATTTGAAACTTTTTATAAGACCTTAAGTCTAACACTCCTAACATTAATATTTTTTCTGATGATTACTTTCGAAGTGCAGCGTCCATTCCTTTTGTTGAAATATAAAAAGAACATAAGTCTTTGGTTGCCAAAGTTCTCATAGCCGAGCAGTTGTATTGGTATCAGTATCCATTTTCTTTCCCTTCTTCGTTTATTAGTTATCAAACAAACTACGAATTGCAAGTAAAGTTTCAAATTATTCAGGTTATGAGTCAGAATAGTTTAGAAAAAGTATTTTATGTAAAAGTATTTTTAGATCAATTTAATGTACCTCAACAAAAGAAAGCACAACTTAAGAAACTTATTAGTAAAACATTTAAATAGTTACAAGATAGTCAATTAATTTAAAATTAATTCCAATTAATTACTAAATCTGGAAAAATACAACAAATCAATCAACTTATTCCTCTAAGAATTGGACAAGGTGAGATTATACGGTTCTACGAAGAATTATAAAAAATTTTATACATCTATTATTGGTTAGACTATTGGAGAATTTTTTTTCAATTTTAAATATAGAAAATAGTCTTCTAATTTTATTTAAGCTTTCTACTCCCAGGAATTTAACGATAGAACGGATCCATTTCTCACCTAAAATTTCTATCCCTTTTTTTAAAAAAAAGGGATAGTTTTTTAACCTATTTAAACCCTCTCTCTTTTCGAATAATTTGATTGAATCAAAAAAATAATAAGATTTGAAAGATTTTATTATGATCTAATAATAAGGAGGAAAATGATATATGCACAAAGAAAGAAATAATTTGTTTGTCGTTATTATATTTAGTCTTATTTGGATAGTTCGTCCAATTTCCTATGATGAAATGCGTAACCGACATCCGATTTATCCACAAGAAATAGTAATAAATATTCCAAATCAACAACAAAATGCAAGTTTAAATGAAATTTTATCTAAGCAGAATTCAACTAAGCCGGATAAAGTAATCTTAGTAAAAAATGATGGAATATTACCTGGAGCAGATGGATTCCTACCACCTTTTCCACAAAGGCACGGAGGTCAAACAACAAACGGAATGGGCGGGTCTAATCCGGGCTCTAATTCATCTCCAAGTTCCGGAACCGGAAATTTATATGGAAATTGTCGATCAAATCCAAATCCTTGGTTTCCTCATCGATTGTCTTCTAATTATCAAAATCAAAATAACAAAAAGAAGAAGAAGAAGAAAAATTCTACACAAGTCAGTAAAAAAATAGTAATTGAAGCATATCAAAATTTTATTTCAGAAATGAATGATAAGGGTTACCAAGCTAATATTTCTGAAGACAGATTTCTAGAATTATCTAAAAATCCACAAACTGGTGAATTTGATGAAAAATCAATTTTCGAAGTAGAGGGCGGTTTACAAGGCGAACTTGAAGGTTTATACAGTGATTTACGACGTACAAATAGTCCAAAGGTTGATCTAGATTTCGAAGCAACCAGCGTGCAAACTGGACAAACTATTTTTGTTGATCACAAAGGAATGATTGATTTTGAAAGCTTAGAAGACAAAGGAATAGACACATCTGGTTATCCCACCCACGAAAGTGTAGCCTTTAATATGGGAAAAGACAGTGTTGATCAAAAAGAACGGTTTATTGGACTCGATGAAGGTCCGAAATCTATAGATGATGTTCTACATTTGTACAATTTTAAGAATATAAGAAATAATGCTGAAAAACCATTTCTTGTACAAGCAGTTCTAAATGGAGCTGAACAAGCAGGTTATACCGATGGCATTCGTTTTTTAAATTATGAATAAGAAAAGGAAGTTTTAAAAATGGAAAATAAATTTGAAAGAATTATTGAAAATCTTGAGGAAAAGGAAACTTTAATAATTGGTGATCAAACTTTTTTAAATGAAATGATTTTGGATAAATCCGTACAGTGCTCTATATTAGGAACACTAACTTTCTTTGAAGTTGATTTTAAAAGAATTGACTTCACAGGGAGCACTTTTGTGAATTGCGAGTTCAAAAATTGTAGATTTAAAGATGTAATACTTCGAAAATGTGAGTTTTGGAATCCGACTTTTGAAAATTGTCAAATTGAAAGATCTAATTTAACAAGAGCAAATTTCCACAAGGGTACTTTTCGAAACTGTAACTTTCTAAACGTGAACCTAAGAGCAAGTGATTTTTCGGATTTTGAATTCATTGAAACGAAATTCAACAGCAGTGATTTAAATTTAATTGGAGCTCGATCTATAAAAGTTTCGAGATCAAAGCAGTCTATCGAGATTGAAAAATCTTCGAATCTTGAAAAAATTTTGAAAGATATGAATTTAATAATATTTACTGATCAAGATGAGATCGAAAATTCCTAAAACGAATACATACCTTCCAAAACATAATGGAAGGTACCTGAACTTCATTTATTTGCATTATAGACCCCCTTCAGACGGCGCTTAGAGCAAATTCAAATCTTCGAAAAGTGAGATCTTATTTGCTGCAAACTTTCGTCTTAGCTCAAGATTTCAAACTGATTCAAAACGAATTTCTTTTAGTTCTAAAAACTAATAAAGTAAAAACTGTAACCAAATTGATGACTAATTTGATTAGCCGAACAAAATCACTTCATTTCAAAGAGTTAACTAAATGATAGCTCGATAAAATTTAAAAAAGTGTTTCAAAAGTTGATGTTGTCTATAAGCCGTAAAGATGTGTTATGATTATCGTAAATTTTTATTGTTATATCAATAGTTTCTCGATATTTTTGAAAATAGCAATTTCAAAAAACGGACACTTTTTAAATTTTTAGTAAAATAATAATCAAATAATTAATTTTTTTATGAAACGAAACAAACGAAAATTGAAATTATTAAATTTTTTTAATAAAAGAAATAATAATAATAAAAGTAGAAAAAAGAGTTCTGGAAAAAACGACGAATTTTTACGTCTGCTGTTTTAGCAGGAAATTTACTCTTTGGAAATTTAAAACCAAATGATGTTAAAACTCAAAAATATTTGAATGGTCTCATCGAACAATTGCGTTTAGGAAATGAATCCCTTGTTACAGGAACAAAAACATTGTTTAAAGGTGTAAAAGAAGCTCGCGCGCGTAGTGGAGCTCGAGTGTATTTCCAAAAAAGAAACGGAAAGATTGAAATATTAGCCAAGTCAAATAAAAACCCTAAAGATCAAAAGGCCGTAATTAAAATTTTAAGAAAAAAATATGAATAAGATGTTAATAAAAAAAATAAGTTTTCCAAGTCCATTGAAATATACTGAAGATATTTATGACAATAATCTGGATGTATTCGTCGAATTAGAAGATGGATCTGAGTATACAGTTATTGTAGGAACACCAAAAAATTTTTTGACATTAATGAACCGACACGAAATGGATTTTTTGGAGCCTGGCTGCCCCTTTATTATTGTTAGAAAGTTAACCATAGAAGTTATTGAAAAAGCGATTCATGCTCATACACAAGATAATGCCTATTGGTTGAAGTTGCATCATTTTTCAGGATCCATCAAGAGCGATATGTTCAATGAGTTACAAGAAGACCAAGATAAAGCAGATGATTACTCTGATGTAAATTTATCTAAATCAGGTTTACCCTAAAACGACACTTAGTTGGTTAGAGATGACTGAAGTATTTCCATTTAAATTAATCAAGGGATCAGAGAATCAGATATGGTCTGAGAGGGCATTATAAGAGCCATGAAGGGCTCTTGACAGGCTGAGAAGCAAATATTTTACCTTAAAGTAAAATGAAGTCGTAAATAAGCAAGTTTTAGTGTTGAAGCTGAAAGAAAAATATTTCTCGTAATACAATTGTTCTAGTTAGTTTCAAAATTGTAATTTTGAAACTAATTGTAATTTGTTAAAACTTTTTAATCTTTCAAGTCATCGACAATCTTAGAAACATTATCAAAAGTATTGACTTCGATAGATTTTTTTGAATTCCAAATTTTTGACTTAGATAGTGTTACTGACTCTAGAAAACGTACTTTATGAAACTTTGGTTGAATCAATTCACACTGGGTAAAAACTGCTCCTGCCATACCTACAATATCGAATTGACAATCTGTAAAATTACTTTCCATAAAATTTGTCCTTGTCAAATCTGATTGAAATATTTTACAGTTCTTAAAATTGCAGTTATCCAGCTCAGATTTGAGAAATATTGTCTCAGTAAAATTACAGTTTGTGAAGTCGCAAGAAATAAAATTGGTATGCCTAAAATCTATATCGATAAAGTTACAATCTAAGAAAGTTAGATGAGCAAACGTTAATCCCATAAGATCGTGAGAACGAATCACTTCGTTTAAAAAATTTTTACGCTGAATTACTGTCCATGAACCTACTTTTTCAAAAGATTTATTATTAATAATCTTATTAAAATTTTCCATTTTTTATAAAATACTTACTAATTTACACGTTCAATTGTACATTCTTCATTCAGAAAAATGATTCCTTGTAAAGCACTTTGATCTGATATCGAGCTTTCAGGAACATTTAACTTATCTGCCCAGGCAATCCTAGCACCATCTAGAACATCTCCTTTTGCAATTTCTGTCTCACTTGGTATTAATTCAAGTGCATTAATAATGTGTTTTACGTTATCAGATGATGATGGTAACTCAGGCTTATTTGGATTGCAATGTTTATGTTTTTGACCGACTATTGAAGAACCCATATCTTTACCTTGTTCATACATCGATATTTTATTTGGATTTCTATGCCCTAAAATTCTTCTTTGATCAGCTTGATGTTGCAAAGTTTTATCACCCATTAAGAGTTTTGCATCAACATCTGTGTACTGTTCGTTTAATGTATTAGATTCACAACTCAATAACCCTTTACGGAATCTACCATCAAGTACATTACCTTCTTGAAGTTCCGCTTCCGTTGCTCTAGTTATTGAGTTTGGTTCATGAAAACCTTCAAATTCAGATTGTAACATCGTTTCAGCTTCACGAACGTTATAAATTGTTATTCTACCTTTTTCAGTTGACAAAGCTTTAAATCGCTCAATGTCACACTGATTAAGCTGTTCAAAGAAATACTCCTGTTTTTTACCAGTGTAGTTGCTTCCGATTTGAGTCATTCGTTCTTTAAATTGGTTAAAAGCAATATTAATGTTTTGAATCTCCCCTGTTACAGAATCTGCCGCAAATAGATTTGACGTTGGTGTAATATTTGATTATTGAGAACTTGGTGCAGCAGAAACAATAGTTTTTTCTCTCATCCCAAATAGAGGAGCGCACCATTCTGATCAACCTAAAGAATTAACATTCGAACCAATTTTTTCTTGCTTTATTACAGAGGCCATTTTTTATGAGGTAAACCCTAAAAACACTCCAAAAATTATGTCGAAAAATATTTAATTTTAAACCCTTGCAATACAATTCTGATTATGCTATACTTTTTATACAAACTCGTTATTAAAGGAGAAATATTATTAATGACATTTAATTTTGAAAAAATTTCTAAAAATAATCGATACGGATATGGAAGGATTAGTTCGAAAGAACAAGCCAGAAATTCTTCTCTGGAGTCACAAAAGGCTTAATTAATCAACCTAGGTGTCCCAGAAGAAAATATTTATCTCGAAATTGGGTCCGCTACGGATGTAATTGAGAATCGACCCATCTTTTTTAAACTTATCAATGAAATTTTAAAAGAAGGTGATTTATTAGCAGTCACCAAACTGGATCGATGCTCTAGAAATACTTTAAGTTTCTTACAACTTAAAAACCAACTTGCTGAAAAAGGTGTCGCTTTTTGGGTTTTAGATTTACCTAGAGATTATTTAGAAAATTCTCCTTCCAGTCAACTCATTTCGACTGCTTTAGCTGCCATTGCTGAATTCGAGACTGCTCGACGAAAAGAGCGCCAACGGCAAGGAATTGAGGCTGCCAAGGAAAAGAATAAATATACAGGACGAAAAAGTGTCATCAACAAAGATCTAATTAAAACTGTTGAGAAGTACAAAGATTTAGGAGTTTCCGTTACTGAAATTGCTCGAATAACTGGAAAAAGTCGAAGTACCATTTATAAAGTTTTAAAAGAAGAATTGGGTTATATTTCGAACCGATTAGTTAAGAATGATAAATAGTACCAGAAAGACAATTAATTAGCTAATATAGCTGATGGAATAAAATCCAGTATTAGTTAAGAAAAAATACGATTTGACGAATATTTCCAGTATAACATAAATTATCTTTAAGTTATTAGTTCTATGCTTAGACACGTTCGAAAAGTGTCCGTCTTAGGGACACTTTTCGAACGTGAGTTTTATATCTTAAAATTGATTAAAACGTTATTATTAAATTCAATCTTAGTAATTCTTAATCAATAGGACGCATTGATAATACAGGCTCATTAGCACGGTTAATACCTTTCTCAAAACCAGCAGCTGCCGCACGAGCTCGACCTGAATGCCACCAGTGACCAACTAATAAGAAGAAAGATAAGAAGAAATGAGAACAACATAACCATGATCGCGGTGATACATAATTAACTGAGTTAATTTCTGTTGCTACACCACCTACAGAGTTAAGTGATCCTAACGGAGCGTGAGTCATGTATTCAGCAGCACGACGCTCTTGCCAAGGTTGAATGTCATTTTTAATCTTATTAACATCTAAACCATTTGGACCACGTAATGGTTCAACCCATGGAGCTCGTAAATCCCAGAAACGCATTGTTTCACCACCAAAGATAATCTCACCACTTGGTGAACGCATTAAGTATTTACCTAAACCTGTTGGACCTTGTGCCGAAGAAACATTTGCACCTAAGCGTTGATCTCGAACTAAGAAAGTGAATGCTTGTGATTGAGAAGCTTCAGGACCAGTTGGACCATATAATTCACTAGGGTATGCAGTATTATTATACCAAGCATATAATGCTGCAGTGAAACCCATTAATGAAAGAGCAGCTAAACTATATGATAGATATGCTTCACCTGACCATACAAAAGCTCGACGTGCCCAAGCAAATGGCTTAGTAAAGATATGCCAGATACCACCAGTGATACATAAGATACCAACCCAAACGTGACCACCGATGATATCTTCCATGTTATTTACTGAAACAACCCAACCATCTCCACCAAATGGAGAACGGAATACGTAACCAAAAATTACAATAGGGTTTAATGTAGGAGTTGTTATGAAGCGAACATCACCACCACCCGGTGCCCAAGTATCATAGACACCACTAATATACATGGCTTTAGCAACTAGTAATAACGCACCGCAACCTAAAAGGCATAAATGAATACCTAAAATGGTAGTCATTTTGTTTTTATCACGCCAATCATAACCGAAAAATGGGAATGATTCTTCTAAGGTATCTGGACCTAATAGTGCATGGTAAATACCACCAAACCCTAATACTGCTGATGAGATTACATGAATTACACCAACAGCAAAATATGGAACAGTGTTAATAATCTCACCACCTGGTCCAATACCAAAACCTAATGTTGCTAAATGTTGCATACAAATAAAACCTTGCTCATACAAAGGTTTTTCCGGAACAAAGTGAGATACTTCAAATAAAATCATTGCACCAGCCCAGAATACCATTAAGCCAGCATGTGCTACGTGAGCACCTAATAACTTGCCTGAAACATTAATTAAACGAGCATTTCCACTCCACCAAGCGAAGCCTGTAGATTCAATATCGCGACCTGCTATACTACTATTAAAGGGCGTTTCCACGTGGTAATACCTCCTCAGGGAATACAAAGTTTTCGTGTGGTTGATCTTGTGCAGCCATCCAAGCACGAATACCTTCATTTAATAAAATATTTTTTGTATAGAATGTTTCAAATTCTGGATCTTCAGCAGCACGTAACTCTTGTGAAACAAAGTCATATGCTCGTAAGTTTAATGCTAAACCTACGATACCAATAGAACTTGTCCATAAACCAGTTACTGGAACAAACAACATGAAGAAATGTAACCAACGTTTGTTTGAGAACGCTACACCAAAAATTTGTGACCAGAAGCGATTAGCCGTAACCATTGAATAAGTTTCTTCTGATTGCGTCGGTGTAAACGCACGGAACGTATTAGCAGCATCACCATCTTCAAATAAAGTATTTTCTACTGTTGCACCGTGAATAGCACATAATAAGGCCCCACCTAAAATACCAGCTACACCCATCATATGGAATGGGTTTAATGTCCAGTTATGGAACCCTTGTAAGAATAGTAAGAAACGGAAAATAGCAGCAACTCCAAAACTAGGTGCAAAGAACCAGCTTGCCTGTCCTAATGGGTATAATAAGAATACAGAAACAAATACTGAAATTGGACCTGAGAATGCAATTGCATTATATGGGCGGATACCAACTAAACGTGCAATCTCAAATTGACGTAAGCAGAATCCAATTAAACCGAATGAACCATGTAATGCAATAAATGTCCATAGGCCACCAATTTGACACCATCGTGTAAAGTCACCTTGTGCTTCAGGGCCCCATAATAGTAATAAAGAGTGTCCCATACTATTAGCTGGACTTGATACTGCTGCAGTTAAAAAATTACAGCCTTCAAGATATGAACTTGCTAATCCATGAGTGTACCATGATGTAACAAACGTTGTACCAGTTAGCCAACCGCCGACTGATACGTATGCTGTTGGAAATAATAATAAACCTGACCAACCTACGAAAACAAATCGATCTTTCTTTAACCAGTCATCTACAAGATCAAAAATGCCACGTTCTTGGCTTTGCCCAATTGCAATGGTCATATTTTAATAATCCTTTGTTTTAGTTATTTATTGAACAAACGTAAAAAGAATATTTTGTTCTTATCTTACAAACTATTAGCTATAATTATATGTTAATTTACTTAAAAATGGTTCTTTAGTTTAATTTTAAGTTTTATAAAATGATTAATATTGAATAGTTAATAAATTTTTTATTTTTTTAATTAGTAATAACATAGAATGTCTAGTGTGATCATATATTTACTAAAAATAATTTAGAAAACATTGGCGAATTAGAATTAGGTGTAGGGTGCATATTACGTTTTTAATTTTTTTTTGTAAGTAGTAACTCTAAATTTGATCAATGATACAGTTATTAGATAACTAGTGAAAAGGTTTTTAAAAAAGAAGATGAAGTAACAATCTTGTTTTAACTCAGTATCAAAAATCTAAAATATTACTAACTTTACAAAATCATATAGAAATTGTCTCTAATCCTACTAAAATAAGTGCATATGCGCATTTTGCTAATAAGATATATGAAAAATATTAATTCAAATCCATTAAAAATAAAAAATATGACTGCTACTTTTTTACCGGCAATTTTAGTTCCTATTGTTGGCTTAGTTTTTCCAGCAATTAGTATGGCATTATTTTTCCTTTATGTTTCAGTTGATGATATTAACTAAAACTTTTTATTAATTGATTTGTCTACAATGACATTATTATACAGTTAAAAACACCATTCTGCAATTCGGTGTTTTTAATAACGTATTTCTACTTAAAATTTTATTAAGGGGTATCTATTTTTAGGATTGATTACCTTATAGTATACGGTCATGGTTTAAAAGAAATAGTGCATCTTTAGTTCCGACTTCACTTGGACGAGGACAGCCGAGTCAATTTCCTAAACCCCCGTCTGCGGTTTCATATCTCAACTTTGGCGTGATACTAATGATATTGAATTTGTAAGACAAGCTATTGGCCATGAGAGGGTGGAGTCAACGTCATCCTACATTGAAAATTTATCTGATGAAGAAAGAAGACTGCGAATGGAACAAATTAGATCTCCTGAAGAGTTAATTATGAGCAAATTATAGGTTGGTACTATAGAGGCCCTCTGAGGCGCTTATAAGCCCTCTGAAGTGCTTCTCTAAGTCTACTGGTAACCTGTCCCTAATCCTTTAACTGGTGCTAAAAGAACACCTGGACCAATATCTCCCATATAACCTGCAGCCTCGCCCAGCGTCATTCCTGTGTACTGCGCGCCACAATTTATACAAAATTGTAACAATGTTAAGCTATCAATTATTCCAACTTGCCATAACAATATCATTATTTTTAGTGAGTTCATACTATAACCTCCAAACTCTTGCAACTAAACCATATGCTATACCTGTAAACGCGGCTTTTCCTAAAATCTTTAATGTTTCTATGAGAATTTTTTGAGTTCTAGGATCCATAACTTAATATTAATACAAATAAATTTCTATACAAAGTTATTATAAGTTTAGATTAGAAAAAGAGCAAGTTTTTAATTAAAAAAATACTAATTTTTAAATTGATAAAAAATGCTAGAGAGAGGATTAAAAAATCTGCTCTGAAATATCTTTAAAATGTTTTAGATGTTTTTCAAAAAAACAGTCCGTTTTGGTTCTAAAAAATTAAAAAAAAGTGTCCGTTTAACCCTAAAAAACAGTCCGTCATGACGGACACTTTTTTTGAAAAAAAATCCTTGAAAAGCTATATATTTAAAGGATATTGCAGAATTAGACTAAATCAGTTTAAATAGTTTGTACTTATAGTACATAACAAAGTATATTTATTTATTAGATATTTTTAGAAATTAATAAACCTGTATCAATTAAAAATCTATTAGCAGTAATTCTATAATTATTTTCGATTAAATCGTATTATTGAAATAATTTTATTGATTAACAAATAGTTTGAACATTTTAGTTACTTGATAACCATTCATAACCTTTTTCTTCTAATTCTTTTGCTAACTCTGAAGAACCGGTTCTTATAATATTCCCATTTTGCATGACATGAACATAAGTTGGATTGATATAATCTAATAATCTTTGATAATGGGTAACTAATATTAAAGATTTATTTGGATTCATAAAACTATTAATACCATTAGAGATCACTTTTAAAGCGTCAATATCTAACCCAGAGTCTGTTTCATCTAATATTGATAAGTCTGCATCTAATAAAATCATCTGTAAGATTTCGTTTCGTTTTTTCTCACCACCCGAAAAACCTTCATTCACATTTCGGCTTAAAAATAGAGGTGACATTTTAATATCTTTTAATTTATTATTCACAATGATTAAAAATTCAATTGGATCAACTTCTGGCTTATTATAAAATTTTTGTTTTGAATTATAAGCAAGTCTTAAAAAATCTTCATTACTAACCCCAGGTATTTCAATTGGGTATTGAAAAGCTAAAAAAATACCTAAATGTGAACGTTCTTCAGGTTCTAGTGTTAAAATACTTGTACCTTTAAAAAGAATATCCCCATGCAAAGTTGAATAAGCTGGGTGTCCAGCTAAAACTTTTGAAAATGTGCTTTTACCAGATCCATTCGGACCCATAATAGCATGTATTTCGCCTTTATTTACTGTTAAATTTAAATTTTTTAAAATGATATTTTCATTAATTGAAACTTGTAAATCTCTTATTTCTAAAAGAGGAAAATTTGAATTCATTAGCCTACACTTCCTTCTAATTTTAAAGTTAATAATTTATCTGCTTCTGTTGCAAATTCTAACGGAAGTTTTGTGAAAATTTCTTTGCAAAATCCACTTATAATTAATTCAATTGCTTTTTCAACACAAATACCCCGTTGTAAAAAATAAAAAATTTGTTCTTCTCCAATCTTTGATGTTGAAGCTTCATGCTCAATTTTTGTTGTTGAGTTTTGAACTGAAATATATGGGAATGTGTTTGCATTTGAGAAATTGCCAATAAGTAAAGAATCACATTGTGAGTAATTCCTTGACCCAATTGCTTTATTAGTTATATCTACTAAACCTCGATAACTATTTTTAGATTTTCCAGCGGATATACCTTTTGAAATAATTTTACTTCGGGTACTTTTACCTATATGAAACATTTTTGTTCCAGTATCTGCTTGTTGATAACTATTTGTTAATGCAACTGAATAAAATTCTCCCTGTGAATTTGAACCAACAAGTAAACAACTTGGATATTTCCAAGTAATTGCGGACCCAGTTTCAACTTGTGTCCAGGAAATTTTTGAATTTAAACCCATACATAAGCCACGTTTAGTCACAAAATTATAAACTCCACCCTTTCCAAATTCATTTCCAGAATACCAATTTTGGACTGTTGAATATTTAATCATTGCACTCTCTAAAGCTACTAATTCAACTACGGCTGCATGAAGTTGATTAGTATCATATTGTGGAGCTGTGCAACCTTCAAGATAATTAACTTGACTATTGTTTTCTGCAATAATTAATGTTCTCTCAAATTGACCTGATTGTTTATCATTTATTCTAAAATACGTTGATAAATCAAGTGGACAAATTGTATCTTGAGGAATATAACAGAATGAACCATCTGTAAAAACGGCGGAATTTAAAGCTGAAAAATAATTATCCCCTATTGGCACAATGGAGCCTAAGTATTTTTCAATTAATTCGGGTGATTCATTTATAGCCTCAGAAATCGACGAAAAGATAATTCCGTATTTTATTAATTCAGTCTGAAAAGTTGTACCAATTGAAACACTATCAAATACTGCATCAACAGCAACATTTGCTAATCGTTTTTGTTCGGTTAATGAAATACCTAATTTTTCAAATGTTTGTAATAATTCAGGATCAACTTCACTCAAATCTTTTAGCTTTTTCTGAGATTTTGGGGCTGAATAATAAATAATATCTTGATAATTAATTTGTGGAAATTTTAAATAAGCCCATTCGGGCTCTGCCATTTGCTTCCATTTATCGTAAGCTTTTAATCTAAAATTCAATAAAAAACTTCTCTCTTTTTTTTTCTGTGATATTAATTTAATTGTTTGTTCATTTAATCCTTTTTCAATAATGTCTTTTTCAATACTGGTTGAAAAACCGTACGGATAAGATTTATTTATTAATTTTGTTATATTTGTATTTAATACTTTATTAGATTGGTTCGCCATATAGTAAAATAAAAGATTAAGAGGGTTTATGTAGATTTATTTTTCTAAAAGATTAAATTTTTTGCTAATTTCTACTTTACATTATACTTATATTATAGTGATTTAGAATTTAATTTTTCATTAATCAACTCACTTAAAGTATATTCTATAAAGTTATATTATATTAAATTTTTATATTTTATTAAGACTAATAAAATTAGTTTACAATCTATCTTAAGGTTGCTTATAATAGTTCAACCGATAGAATTAATTTTTCAAGAAATTAGTTAAATACCTATTATATATTGCCTTTTTATTCTAAGGAGAAATCAATGTCTCAATCTGTATCAGAACGGACTCGAATTAAAAGTGACCGTTACGAATCTGGTGTAATCCCTTATGCAAAAATGGGTTACTGGGATGCTTCATACGCAGTAAAAACTACTGATGTTCTTGCATTATTCCGTATTACACCACAACCAGGTGTAGATCCAGTAGAAGCAGCTGCTGCTGTTGCTGGTGAATCTTCTACAGCAACATGGACTGTTGTATGGACTGATTTATTAACAGCGTGTGATCGCTACCGTGCTAAAGCATATCGTGTAGATCCAGTTCCAAATACGACTGACCAGTTTTTCGCATTTATCGCATATGAATGTGATTTATTTGAAGAAGGTTCTTTAGCAAACTTAACAGCTTCTATTATTGGTAACGTTTTTGGTTTCAAAGCCGTATCAGCGTTACGTTTAGAAGATATGCGTATCCCTCACTCATACTTAAAAACATTCCAAGGTCCAGCAACGGGCGTTGTTGTAGAGCGTGAGCGTTTAAATAAATACGGTACTCCATTATTAGGTGCTACAGTAAAACCTAAGTTAGGTTTATCTGGTAAAAACTATGGTCGTGTAGTTTATGAGGGTTTAAAAGGTGGTTTAGACTTCTTAAAAGATGATGAAAACATTAACTCTCAACCATTTATGCGTTGGAGAGAGCGTTTCTTAAACTGTATGGAAGGTATTAACCGTGCTTCTTCAGCTACAGGTGAAGTTAAAGGTTCATACTTAAATATTACTGCTGCCACTATGGAAGAAGTATATAAGCGTGCAGAATATGCGAAAGCTGTTGGTTCTATCATTGTCATGATCGATTTAGTTATGGGTTACACAGCAATTCAATCAATTGCTTTATGGGCTCGTGAGAATGACATGTTATTACATTTACACCGTGCAGGTAACTCTACATATGCTCGACAAAAGAACCATGGTATTAATTTCCGTGTTATTTGTAAATGGATGCGTATGTCAGGTGTAGATCATATCCACGCTGGTACAGTTGTTGGTAAATTAGAAGGCGATCCGTTAATGATTAAAGGTTTCTATGATTCTTTATTATTAACACACTTAGACGTTAACTTACCTTACGGTCTTTTCTTTGAAATGTCATGGGCTAGTTTACGTAAGTGTATGCCTGTTGCCTCAGGTGGTATTCACTGTGGTCAAATGCACCAATTAATTCACTATTTAGGTGATGATGTAGTATTACAATTTGGTGGTGGTACAATCGGTCACCCTGATGGTATTCAAGCCGGTGCAACAGCTAACCGTGTTGCTTTAGAAGCAATGGTTTTAGCTCGTAACGAAGGTGCAGATTACTTCAACAATGAAGTTGGTCCACAAATTTTACGCGATGCTGCTAAAACATGTGGTCCTTTACAAACAGCTTTAGATCTATGGAAAGATATTAGTTTTAACTATACATCTACAGATACAGCTGATTTCGCTACAACACCTACAGCAAATATCTAATAAGTTACTTTTAAAAAAATTAAAGGAGTATTTGAATAGTGAGACTTACACAAGGTTGTTTCTCGTTCTTACCAGATTTAACTGATCAACAAATTGAAAAACAAGTTGCATACTGTGTCCAAAAAGGTTGGGCTTTGAATGTTGAATGGACAGATGATCCACATCCACGTAATAGTTACTGGGAATTATGGGGTTTACCATTATTTGATGTTAAAGATCCTGCATCTGTAATGTTCGAGTTAAACGAAGCTCGTAAATCATGCGCAGCTGGCTATATTCGTATTAATGCATTTAACGCAGCTTACGGTACAGAAAGTTGTGTTATGTCATTTATCGTAAATCGCCCTGTTAATGAACCTGGCTTCTACTTAGATCGACAAGAGATGGAAGGTCGCCGTATTTCTTATACTATTAAGAGCTACAGCGTTCAAGCTAATCCAGAAGGTGGTCGTTACTAATTAATTATATTAATAAAATCAAATAATATTTGATTTTATTAATTGTTTTCTCTATAATAAGCTAAACTCTTTTATAATGTACAAAAATGAGGAAATTAGAGTGTGAAAAAGGTCCCTAATTTCTCAAAAAAAAAGGGGGGGGGGCTTTTTAAGGTGGAATTATTAAAAAACGGACACTTTTCTAAATTTGTTGTAAAATAATATTTAAACAATTAAATTTTTTATGAAACGAAAATTAAAATTATTGAATTTTTTAATAAAAGAAATAGAAAAAATAGTTCTGGGAAAAAACGACGAATCTTCGCGTCTGCTGTTTTAGGAGGAAATTTTCTTTTTGCAAATTTAAAGCCAAATGATCTTAAAACTTAAAATTATTTCAATGCAACACCATTAACAGTAATTTTAGAAGAGTCAAATAATTTTGACCCTTCTTATAATTCAGGTAAAACTATTAAAACAGGGTCTGGATATGTGATTAAAATTCAAAATCAGCAGAATAAACCCTCTGAAGCTTTGAAGTCGGCTTTAGAAATTCGTGGTGGAGATTTGGGAAAAGGCAGCAGTCCGGGATCACGAGCAAAAGCAGATGCTCGTCGAAATGCGAAAGCTGGAAAATATAGCTCGGGAAGTACTGTAATTCCAGGTGCAGACGCATTAGTACCACAAAATACGTACTGTCATTATCACCAGAATGCACCTTTGTCTTGCAAACCGAGAGTCAAACTTGCAGATGGTCCATTTCAAGGTGATGGAGATAATAATCAACCACCTCCTGAAAATGGTAATTTTGATGCAAATCAATACAAGGGCGGGTCGAGTCCTTTTATCGATAAATTTGATTACGACAATCCAAATCATACTCGAGAAAATACTGATTTTAGTAATAAAAGAAGAATGAACCATTCATATGACGGTCACGCGGAAAAATGTTTCGGTATTAAAGAAAATCGGAATAAGGAAAACTTACAGAAATTTGAGAAAAATGTTCGGGACTATATCGAATCACCTGAAACGGAAAGAATCAACGGTTCTTATCGATATGAAACTCCAGCATATCATTATAAGAAACCAGATGAAGATCTTATTGTTACTGTTAATGCGACGAATAACGAATATATATCGGTTAGAAATGCAACGGATTTTCAATTAGAAAAACTAGAGATAGATGGTAATTTAGGGTACGATAGTAGACCTTCGGTGTCACTAACATTAAGATTGCGAGGTCCAAAGCAATAAAATTTAATTTTAATATCACATGAACGATTTTTTAAAACTGTATATACAACTACTAAAGTACGATAGATCTTTAAAAAAAGATGGGACTAGCCTTCGAGAGCAGGATCGAGACAAATATTTGAAACTGTTAAATTATTCAGTAAAATTAAGCGATCACGTTCATTGGCAACAAAAAAATGATTATTTAAATATAATGAAAAGCTTCGTTGATTTAAAGATTGATGGAAAACAGTTTGTAAGTCAATTTAATAAACTACATGTATCAAATCAAGAGGCTGTTAAAATTCTTAAAACAGATCTAAAACAATTAAATACTTTTGAGCCAAATCCGAAATCTTTTGGGTTTACAAAATGGACGTCAGAAATTGATCTTGCCTGCGATGAATTTTATCCTGATTTTCAACCACAAGATCAAGTAGAATTTGCATTTGCTCGAGATGAAGAAAACTTTCGAACTTTTGTTGCTAATATTATTCCAGAAATCCAAAAATATTTTTAAATTCAAATCTTTAAAAGTTAAGCGTGCGAAATTAGATACGTTTAACTTTTTTATCTTTTCTAACTCTAACATTAAACAGCTCTTAACTACAATGGATTTTCATTCTAGAGCATTTCCGAGCATATTTCATCATCTTTGCAATTAATTTTTTACCTTTTCTCTTTATCACTCAAACCTGCTTATTTTCGACTTAATTTTACTTTAAGGTATATAATGAAGAAGAAAATCGAATTGCAATCTTCAAACGATCTACAGGTGAATTTATGACATTTTGTGAGCCTAACGATGACGAACGAGAGGATCTACTAGAAACAGGGAACTTTGGAGGAACATTTTTCGCTTGACCGCTGAACCATCCAAATTGACCTCCAAAGGTTAAAGCAGAACAAAATGTTGCCGATGAAATTACGCCAATCGATAGCTTTGAGAGCCATGTGATGGGTATAACGCCTGCTCCTGCCTATGAATTTTCAAGCGTAGACGAAGGACAAAATCCAGGATTTACTCCACTGAATAGTTTCGAGAGCGACGTTATGGGAATAACACCGTTAGATTCTTCATCATCGGACTATCAAATTTAATTAACCTCAAGAAATAATGTATGATCAATATTAATTATAATCTAAAACGCCATATTGAATTATTAAAACAGGAAAAAAAAATTCTAAATGAAAAAAAATCTTTTTTGAAAGAAAATCCAAAAGAAGCTTTAGAATTAATTAAATACGGCGCGAAAGTTAGTCAACATATTGTGTGGGAAGATCGATTTGAAATTGCTTCAGTAATGGAAGACTTTTTGAGTAAAAAGATAAATGCGCATGAATTTCATGATAGTGTGTTTGGACTTCGTCGTAAGCATTCAGAGAAATGTAAAAGATTTCTATCAAAATTAGTTTCGGAAGAAATAAAAGATTTTTGTCCGAACAAAAATGCACATAAATTAAAAGGATTTTTATCGGCCTTGTATTTTGAATGCGAGCATTTTGAAACGAATTTCGATGAAGCCGAATTATATACTTCTATTGAAAATGGATTTTTTAAATTTCAAATAATTTTGAATGAAGAGTGATATAATTTATCACTCTTCATTCAAAATTATTTTATTTTTATCTTAACCACTAAAACCCGCCCATTTTAAGGCCAGAATTTCATTGAGACATATATTACCTAAAACTAGTTTATTTCCATTCCAGACCCCTTCAGACGGCGCTCAGAGCATATTTCAATATCAACACCCTTCCATAGAAATATCTTATTTCTTCCCACACCCAGACTGTTCATCTAGGGTAAACTCTAAAAGTATAATATTGTTGGCAGAAAGGAATGGGATATTTCTATGTAAAGGTCATAAGATTCAAATATGCTCTGAGAGGCCAAAATAAATGCCGCCAAAGACACTAAATAGGTTGAGTATGGGGATAGTGCCTTTAGCTAAATAAAATGAAAAATAAGTAAGTTTTATGTGCATGAAGATTAAAAATAAAATAATTAAGAAGAGTGAGATAATTCCTCACTCTTCATTTAAAGCTTTTTGTAGTTTCAAAAAACAGTCTTTGATAGAATCATAGAATTCTTCGTTTTGGTAATCTTCACTAAAATTATCACATTCAGCTCTTAAAAAGCTTATCAAACTACCAAAACCGTATGATATCGGATCTAGCTGAAAATCTTTTAACTTTTCTGAACCTAACTCCTTTAGAAAACCATCACATTCATATATCAGTGTTTGACGGAGTTCAAAAAAGCTGTTGCTAAATTCTTCACCACTAATGATTTTATTGACGAATTTTTCCATAAGTAGAACAAATAGAGTTCTACTTTTCCAATATAGGTATGATTCAATAGCTGCTTCATATTCTAATAATTCTAAGTACTCATCTTTACTTTCTTGATAAAATGATTTTCCTAGATTCTTTAAATATTCTGAACGTTTCAAGAGTTCTATATATCGTTTTTGATTGTAAGTCATTTTGAATTTCTAACATTGTAAATAAGAATAACCCGGTTTTTTTTCTTGGCAGTATCGCATTTAAATTAATATTAATAACAATAAATTATTTAAAGGATTAAAATTAAAATTTTTATGCTACAATTCGTGCTAAGAATATAATACTAATAATAGGAGAAATTTCATGATTACGGATTGGAATGTAATTCAAAACTTTTTGTCAAATACAGTTTTTGGCATTTTGTTATTTACTTTAATAATTTATTGGGTTAACTTATCATTGTTTAATAATTCAAATATATTAACAAAAATGGGTCAGTTAAGTACAATAGCTGCCAATGGAATTTTATTTTTTATTCTTTGCTCTCGATGGATCATAGCAGGTTATTTTCCATTAAGTAATTTGTACGAATCATTATTATTTTTAACATGGTTATTATTGGCAATTTATCTTTATATTGAGATACAAACAAAAAGTAAATTAGTTGGTTCAGTTTTAATTCCTGTTACATTATTTATTAATGGGTTTGCCAATCTAACTTTATCCCCTGAAATGCAAAAAGCAAGTCCTTTAGTTCCAGCATTGCAATCAAATTGGTTAATGTTACATGTTACAATGATGTTATTAAGTTATGGTACATTAATAATTGGATCTTTATTATGTATTTTATTTTTAGTCATATCTCGTTATCAAGATGTTAAGCCAAAAGTTTCCAGTGATTCGACAACTACTCTTTATAATGTAATGGTAAACTATTATGAAGCACAATTAGTTTCACCCTCAGATGAAATTTTAGAATTTAGTAAATTGAAATTAATAGAAATTTTAGATAACTTGAGTTATCGGATAATTGGTCTAGGATTTCCATTTTTAACTATTGGTATTATTTCTGGGGGAATTTGGGCTAATGAAGCATGGGGTTCTTATTGGAGTTGGGATCCAAAAGAAACGTGGGCTTTAATTACTTGGTTAATTTTTGCAACTTATTTACACGCTCGAATTATTAAAGGCTGGGAAGGTAAAAAAGCTTCGATTCTTGGAAGTCTAGGTTTTTTTGTAATTTGGATTTGCTACTTAGGTGTTAATTTCTTAGGTAAAGGATTACATAGTTATGGTTGGTTATCTTAAAAGATACTCTTTAAGGTAAATATAGGTTAAAATTTTACATCTTCTTAGGTGTCTATTAACTAAGTGACTAAGGATTCTATATAAATAGAAAGATTCTTGGTAAGAAAAATTAAATATAAAAACGCTTAAATTATACTCTTAGGTTTAACAAATTTTCATATATATATGTATAAATGAAAATTTGTTAGACGAGGGGTTCTATTAATATTAGATTAATTTCACACTAAAAATATCTATTTGTAAGAGGATCTATTGCACATAAAAAGGTGGAGTCAACGTCATTCTACATTGAAAATTTATCTGATAACGAAAGAAGATTACGAATAGAAAAATTAGGCGATTAATTTAGTTATCAATTTTGCCACCAAAGCAGAATTGTAAACCCTTTGGTATCATACCTGGAACACAAACTCTCGTTTCTAACTATAATGGCTTTTGTAACTTTGCTTAGCCTATTTACAGAGAAGAGTATATTATTGCAACGGTTTTAGCTGTAGATCCAGGCAGAAGTTAGAGGTAAATTTTAAACAATAAAAAAGAATTGATCTAAGTTTTCAATGCCGATTGGAGAAGCACTTTCCCGATTGGGATAGGCGTATAGCTTACCAGCAAAGACAAGAAAAATTTTATAAATCAGCAATGATAAAAAAGTGAGAAATTCAAAGATTACGGATACTAGAAGTACATAGCATTTACAATAAATAGGGACTAGATGCAATAAGTTATTTTCAAGGAACCAGTTTTTATAGTAAATACCAAGATCCAAAAGCCAAACCAAATATATTTGACACAAGATAATCTTTCTTAGTAAAGATACATAATTACAAATTAAGAAACGAATTCTTAGATAGTTTTAATCGTCGAAACAATTAAAACTATCTAAAATGTTATATTCTCAAGGATAAAATTAGAATATCGATTTAAATCACTTCTTATTTTGATTAAAGAGTCTCTCACAAGTTGCTAATTAAGTATTTCATTCTCTAAGAATTTATGGTTGATTATTGTTCAACTTCTACATCTCTTTTTTTGCTTCTAATTCGATGTTTTCCTTTTTTTTTCGATCTAAAATCTCATTTATATCTTATATATCTAAAGTTGGTAGTATATGATATAATTTTAACCAATACGAATTATCTTCTGTATCAATATATGCTTGGATAGCCGCTTGTATAATTTCATCCGTTAATTTCGAAACAATAATATATGGGTATCCGGGTGGTAAAAATCACCTTTAAATTTTCCCATAGAGGCGGAGAAAAACTGAGGTGTTGTGACTTCTACCAAATAAGAAAACTCATCAGTACAATAATCATCCTCTAAAATAACAGAAACATCTAAACAATCATTCACTGAATCTATTGTAGAAATGAGATACTTTATTTCTTTAACTTTCATGCTTTAATTTTAAATATTTAATATTGCAAATTCAAACCATACATTTCATTCATCAATTTTTGAAAAGTTTTCATATTCTTCCTATTTTTACGAGTACTTACTTTAGAGAATTTTTGATTTAACTTCAAAAATTCTCCAAAATAATTTTAATTTAAATTTTATTAAAAGTTTTTGCTATAATCGAAAAAGAAATACTAATCTTTAAAAAGTAAGAGATTTTACGTTAATCGATAAGAATTTATTTAATCAATTTAAAAAATTCCAACTCAAAATCAAAAGAAGCTCTATTTGTTATTCCTCCAATTAATAATTTTTGATTTTTTTTGAGAATCCAAATTTGTGAATAAGTTACATAACTCATTAATGTACTTATCATTAAAAATAGAAAGCCACTATAAATAATTGGAATTCCAGGATCAGTCTTAATTTGTAAACCAGTTGAACTTAAAATTTCTAATAAAATAACTGGAATTCGTGAATTGACTGTTTCATTTAACTCAATGTTTCCTAAAAATTCTCCAGTTTCATTGTAAATTGAACAATATCCTTCAAGATTGTCAATAATCGCAATAATTCCTTTATCAAAAAATTGATTATTTGAAATCCAAGTTAACCAAACTTTATTTTGATTTTTTAAAAGGTTTACTAGAGGATACTCAAGAATTTCATTCTGTTGAATTTGGAACCGTAATCCTATTAGATTCCAATCAGTTTGATAATAATAAATATCTCTATAGACTAATGGATAATTAACCGAGATTGTTTTTCTTTTTGTTTCATTACCTTGATCGTTTAAAACAGATAAATCAGAATAAAATTGAGATACTGTTTTATTTCTAGTATAAGTAATCCAAAAATCGTTAATTCGTAACGTTGTTTTTGGAATACTACTAAATTGACCTACATTTAGTATATTTTGAATATGAAACTGTTCAGTTTTTGGTATAATTTCTTGAGCTTTAAAACCGAACAAAGACCCAATAATTGTTCCAAGTAGAATTAAAATCATACTTAAATGAACTAAAATTGGTGCAATTCGACCTGTTAATCCTTTATGACAATAAACAATATTTTTTTGCTGAAAAATTGAATAGTTATTCTGTTGAATTTGGAATAAAATTTTATTAAGAGAAAAATTATTTAAAACCGTAAAAATTTTTAATTTATAAAATTGCGTTGGTATTCTAAAAAATTGGCATCTTCGAGCAATTTTTATGGCTGGTAATTGTTGTAAAAATGTACATGATATTAAACTTAGTCCAAATAAAAAATTTAATGTAAGAAACCACCAAGTTTTATAAACATGATCTAGACCGAATTTTAAAATCCGATCCCAAGTTAAAAACCCAAAAACTGGAGATATTAATGGATAATTTTTTTTATAAACTTCGATTAATTGATCTTGTTCAATTATTGTACCTATAATACTAACACAGCTTATTAATAATAAAATAAAAACTGAAAAGCGTAGATTTGCTAATATTCGTAAAACTTTTTGTTTCATAAGTTACTTTAATTTAAATAGATTTTATTCGAAGAAGCTGAACGAATACGTCCTGAAGAAGCCCAGTTTTGTAATCGGATCATTTGTTCACTTTCTAAATTCGCTAATGGAATTAAATTATCTAATGCTAAATATATATCATCAGTTGTAAATTCACGTTCTTCATAAAATGCATGATACATACCTTCAATAATGCTTTGTCTAATTTCAGCGCCGGAAAATGATTCTGAGAATTGAGCGAGTTTTAAACAATTAAATGAATCCCAAGTTTTCGGTCTAAATTCTCGGAGATGAATTTTAAATATTTCTTCACGTTCTTCTAGTTTTGGTAAATCTAAAAAAAAGATTTCGTCAAACCTTCCTTTTCGAATAATTTCTAATGGAAGTAAATCAATATTATTTGCGGTAGCAATGACAAAAACGGGTTTATTTTTTTCTGACAACCAACTTGTAAAAGTTGCTAGAACACGATTACTAGTTCCACTATCTCCTTTACTCTCAGTATTACTAAATGCTTTATCAATTTCATCAATCCATAATAGGCAAGGCGAAATTGTTTCTGCAATATTAATCATTTGACGAAGTCGTGATTCTGATTCACCAACAATTCCACCAAATAATTTTCCTACATCTAATTTTAAGAGTGGTAATTGCCATTCATTAGCAATTGCTTTTGCTGTTAAGGATTTTCCAGTTCCTTGAATTCCTATTAGCAATAATCCTCTTGGAATTGGTAGACCATAGTTAGAAGCTTGAACTCCGAAAGCTATCTTTCGCTTTTTTAACCAGTCTTTCAAATTGTCCAACCCACCTAAGTTACTAATTTTTTCGTTTACTGGTAAGTATTCTAAGATTTCAGTTTGACTTATAATTTGTTTCTTTTCACTCAATAGAACATTAATACTATTTTTATCAATTGTTTTATAGTTTGCGATAATTTTGGATAACGCTCGTCGAATTCGTTCTAACGATAAACCTTGACAAGTTATTATTAAAGTTTCAAATAATTGTGAATCAATTTTAAGGTTTAGAGAGATTATTAGGCGATTTAGTTCATGGCGAATTTCGTCTTTGACTGGTAATTGGAATTTTAATATAGTTATTAAATCTCTTAATTCTTTTGGTATTGTCAAATCTGAACCTATTATTATAATGGTCTTTGGTTGTAGTTTTAAGATTCTACTAATATTTTTTAATTTTCGACAAACTGAAAGGTCAGTTAAAAAACGATTAAAATCTTTTAATAAAAATAATGCAGGTGTTTCAGAATTTAAACGTTCCACTAATTCCAAGGCTTGTAATGGATTTCTTTTTGCAAATCCTTCATTGTTAGGATTATTTGTATAGCCGTCTACAAAATCCCATGTATAAATACTTCTATTGAAGTTCTTTTTCACATTTTTTCTTAATACATATTCTACTCGATCTTCCTCTACAGTATTAATGTAAATAACTGGATAGCGAGCTTTTAAAAAAAGAGTTAATTCATCATTAAAGTTCATAAAAGAATTCTGGATATTAATTTTAATTTTTACTAAATTATAATAACATTTTATCCTAAAATATAATATACTAACATGTCAGGAAAATTAATATC
>Ga0209503_10000384_pt1 | contig 28815 bp, 40 predicted proteins | sample SouAtlMetagenome_2_FD_187448 | JGI IMG/M metagenome (GOLD analysis project Ga0209503, IMG submission 187448) | Marine eukaryotic phytoplankton communities from Atlantic Ocean - South Atlantic ANT15 Metagenome (SPAdes) (version 2) | ecosystem: Environmental > Aquatic > Marine > Oceanic | place... | reverse complement strand
GTTCATTGATATGGGTGGTAAGATTGATTTAATCTTCGATGATAGGCAGAAAGTTGTCGACATGTGGAGAGATAAAGGTTTTACTGTAGTTCAAGTCGCAGAAGGAGACTTTTAATGGCAAAAATTAAAACAAAAATAAAAGGAACAACAGGTTCTTATGAGTCATATCTTTACAGATATACTCATGTTGAAACAGGTAGAAAGTATCTAGGTATTCATAAAGGTAAACTTAATGATAGATACAATCACAGTTCAAAAAACGAAGAGTTCAATAAATTGCTTAGAGACCCAAATGAAGAATTTCTATTTGAAGTTCTTGCATATGGCAGTTATCACAATATGAGAAACAAAGAATACAAAATGTTGTCTGAGGTAGATGCCAAAAATAATCCTGAGTATTTTAATCAATCTAACGGTTCACCTATCAATAAAGGAACAGATAAAGAGAAAGTTCGCCAGTTATTTGAGAAAATCAAAAATGGTTATTATACTCCAGAAATGACAGATGCTGAACAATTATTAAAAAGTATTTTCGAACAAGCAAGAGTTGAAACTGATAGAGACCATAAATTAGATATTCAAGGTGCAATTGATGATGCCCACGGAGATACACAATCACTTGAATTGCTGGCAGTTATGCTTGATGATTTTTACGAAGAAGATACTGATGAGTATGGTTTTGATGGTTCTCACGGTATTGGTGGTAATCACTCAACTCAGGCTACAAATGATTCAAAACATGGTGTTGATTTGCCAACAGTAAGAATACCTGCTGAAGATTATGCTGATTTTACCACTTCTGAGATTGCATACTTGGCGAACATGTTAAATGCGCCAGATAGTGTTATTGACCCAAAAACAAATGAAGATGAAACTTTGATAAAGTATATCATGACAGAAAATACAGAGAATGATTTAGATGCAATGTCAGATGAGATGCAAGACCTATTAGTTGGTTTGAAAGTGCCTAAAAGAAAAGCAAAACTTCTCATGAAACAAGCAGATAAAAGAATAGCAGAAAACATCTTAAACATGTCTGGTAAAACACTCATTGATTGGGAAAGTCCTTCTAGAAAAAAACAATTACAAGATAAAATTAAAAACATGATGAAAACAGGAGACACTCTAGTTTACACTGTATCAAGTGGTATGGTAAACATAACAGGTCTTTTACATAGTATCAAAGAAGATATGACCGATGATATCAAAAGTGTTATCACTTTAGTTAGACATCCAGCTCCTAGTTATTTGAGAAGTTGGCATGCTAATAGAGGTAAAAGAGATAGTGATACAATAGAGTTTTTCTTAGAACCAAGAAATGTGAGTTTTGAGTTTGTAGACTTACCTCATGAAGAGTCAGATAAAAAATTCAGAACAATGGAAGATATGGCATAAGAGGTGTGCAATAAATAAAAGATTATGAATAAGAACTTTAAACCCGATGAAGTTATCGGTATGATTCAGAAGAAAGTTCAACTCAAAAGAGAACTTAAAACTATGAAATCAAATGGCGAAGATAAGAAAGCAGAAGTTGTTTCATTAAAAATTGAACAAATAGATGAAAAACTGCACTCCAGACCGCTATCAAAAAACTAAATAGTATTATAAATCTTAGGAGATACTATGGGTGTATACGCAGACCAACTAACAGATATTAACGCAAAATTAGAGAGAGCACAATACGAATACGATTGTATTGAAGGAACAAAATCATTAAACATTAAGATATATCTTGATGGTGGTGTTCCTGCTTACACTCAATATGCCAGAGATGGTGTATCTTTAGTTCACGAGTGGACTGGCACAGGTGGTTTAGACCAAATGGCTGCAGATTGGAGAAGTGCAAATTCATCAGCAACTTCTGGCACTATGTTTGATATTTGGACTAGTATAACAAATGCTACAACAACTACTAAGAATACAGAAAAAGGTTTACTTTCAGACTTTATAACATATCTTACCAAGAAACAAACTCATTATCAAGCAATCGTAGATAATGGAGAAGACCCATCAGGTTTACATTCTTTAGAAGACCTGGCAACTATCGAGGCATCAGCACCGTAGATATATAAATAGTAGTGTTGCATAGCAACTAATTACACGAACAAAAAGTGATACTACTATGGCAGTGAAAAATCTACATCTAGAGCATTTAGAAGACGAAATCATCAACAATGGTATTGATGGTGGTCGTGCATCTATAAACTTCCTACAATCACTTCGAGACATGATGAAAGGCAATTCATCTCGTGGTGTAAACATGACTGTAAAATGGGATGGTGCACCTGCAATATGGGCAGGAAAACATCCAGAGACAGGTCAGTTCTTTGTCGCAAAGAAATCACTATTCACTAAAGCACAACTACATTACACCTCAGAACAGGCGATTAAAGACGCTCCTGAGTTGTCTGGCGACTTAGAAACTAAGTTCTTAGAATCATTCAGACATCTATCTAAACTATCTTGGAACAAGATACTGCAAGGTGATTTGATGTTTACAGACTCAGACAAGAAGATGCAAAAGATAGATGATGTAGATTGTGTCACATTTCAACCAAACACCATAATGTATGCAGTTGATATCAAATCAGACTTAGGTGAGAAGATTGCAAACGCAAAATATGGTATAGTATTTCACACCACATACACTGGTGGTTCAATAGAAGACCTTAGTGCATCATTTGGTGCAGACATATCAACACTAGGTAATTCTAGAGATGTATGGATTGATGATGCAACATACAAAGATGTATCAGGTAATTCTACACTCACAGCAAAAGAATCAGTTGCATTGTCAAAGGCATTATCAACAACAGGTAAAGCATTTAGACAAATCAAAAGACCTGCATTGATAAAGTTTATGAAAGTTCAAGACACCATTGCGAAGAAAGGTGCAGGTGCAACATACAAAACATATATGAATACTCAGATAAGAAAGGGTAAATTCAAACTCTCTTATGCAGATTACATAAAACATTTTGATGACTATTGGAAAAACAAAGTAGTTGCAAAAGTCAAAATGGAAAAAACAAAAGAACAAAAAAGACAAATGGGTGAACAACTCAGAAGAGAACTATTAGGTTTAAAGGTGTTCATCAATGCATTGACTATATTTCAAACTAATCTAGTTGATGGTAAAGATATAATAATAAAAGGACTAAACAAAGCAAAATCAATAGGAACATTTGTAAGAGACTCTAATGGATTGAAGACAGTAAATCCAGAAGGATATGTTGCAATTGATAACGATGGCAAGGCAGTGAAGTTAGTAGACCGAATGGAGTTCTCACTAAATAACTTTACAGTCGCCAAGAATTGGGACAAATAATGAAAACACTAAAAAGATTTATATCAGAAGCAAAGAACAGACCAGTAGTGTTTGCATTTGGTCGTTTCAATCCACCGACAACAGGACACGCAAAACTAGTTGATGTATTGAATAGACTTGCAAAGAAAGTTGGTGGTGATGCAATGGTATTTACATCACATTCAAACGATAAGAAAAAGAATCCACTCAATCACAAACAGAAAGTAAACTATCTAAGAAAGTTCTTTGGTAAGAAAGTCAAAGTGCCAGATGTCAGTGCAAGAACTGTATTTGAAATTGCAAACGCATTATACAGTCAAGGGTATAGAAGTATCTATATGGTTGCAGGTTCAGATAGAATCAGAGAGTTCGATGCATTACTAAAGAAATACAATGGCACAAAGGCAAGACATGGTTTCTATAAGTTCGATGAGATACAGATAGTCAGTGCAGGTGAGAGAGACCCCGATGCAGATGATGTATCAGGAATGAGTGCAAGTAAAATGAGAGCTGCCGCTGAACAAGGAGACTTCGACACATTCAAACAAGGTGTGGCAAATAAACAGTTCGCAGACAAACTATACAAAGATGTGCGTAAGGGTATGGGTATCAACGAAGATACACACCTACCACTTTACATGCAAGAAGATTTAATTCAAGAGGGTGTATATGACCCAGGCATTTTCAAGGCAGTATTCTTAATGGGTGGTCCAGGTTCTGGTAAATCAACTGTAGTAAATAAATTATCATTCAAGGCATTAGGTTTGAAGATAGTCAATACAGATAAATCATTTGAAACAGGTTTAAAAAAGGCAGGTCAAACTCTAGATTTAAAAACTGTGCCTGCTGAAATCAGAGACCCAATCAGAAAGAAAGCAAAAAGACAAACTACTAGAATGATGGACAGATACATTGATGGCAGACTAGGTCTTGTTTTCGATACTACAAGTGCAGATTCAAGTAAGATTAAATTCTACAAAGGTATGTTAGATAGATTGGGGTATGAATCTAAGATGGTGTATGTAAGTGCATCATTAGATAACGCACAAAAAAGAAACTCAATGCGTGCTAGAAAATTACCACCTGAAATAGTTAAGAAAGATTGGGATAGGTCACAAAAGAATATTGATATCATGAAGAAGATATTCAAAAAAGACTTTGTTCAAGTCACAAATGATGATGATTTGTCAACACTACAAAAGAAAACAAACTCATTGTTTAGTAAACTTATGACATGGTCTACATCTTTCCCTAATAACAAACCTTCTTCTTTATGGAGACAAAGACAATTACTTACAAAAAAGTATAAATAGTATTATGAGTCAGTTAGATAACATATTAGAAAAACTTAGAAGAGTCGCACAAGACCCAGATGTCGATGACAAAAAGGGAACTCAACCTAAGAAATACTATTCAGGTGTAAAGAAAGATAAGAAAGACGCCAGAGATGCACACTTTAAAAAGGGTGCAAGTATGTCTGATGACAACCCTAATGCATACAAAGAAGCACCAGGTGATAGAGACAAAGACGGCAAACTAAAGAAAACTAAACCATCTAAACATACAGATAAGTTCAAACAAATGTATGGTGAGGCAGTATCACCTGCACAACAAGCCGCAATTGCTATCGCAAAGAAAAAATCAGGTAAGTATGATAAAGATGGCAAAAGACTAGAAAAAGAAGCATGTTGGGATGGTTATAAACAAGTTGGTATGAAGAAGAAAGGTAAGAAAATGGTACCAGATTGTGTTCCAGAGATGAATGAAAAGAACAAAGATATGACTGCAATATCTACTTGGAAAAAGAATCTAAAGAAAGTTAAAGGTCTATCTAAAGATACAATGCAACAACTATCAACATTACCTACACCAGTAATCACATCTCTTATCAATCAAATAGGTATGATTGTTGCACAATACAATGAAGAACTAGAAGAATCATATGATGTGCGTAAGTATATGAACTTGAAGAAACAACTTGCCGATTTAAGAACACAGGCAGATAAGGCTGAGTCAGGTGGAAGAAAAGATTCTTTAATGGGTATTCATAAGAGAATGGACCAAATCAAAGACAAAATGCACAAAGTTAAGTATGAAGAACTAGGACCAAATGCAGATGCAGGAGATTACATAGACGATTTTAGAAAGTCTGATGCACCACAGTTTAAAGGTAAGTCAGATAAAAAGATTAGACAAATGGCGATTGCCGCCTATTTAGATAAGAAGGAGAAATAACATGCCACATGAAATGGGAACAGATGAGTATCTAAAATACCTACAGTCAGAGACACCAGGTGAGTTAGAAACTAACTACAAAGAGAGTGTAGATGAATACATCAAAGAAGCAAAAAAGGCCAATGATGCACAACAGAAACAACATTTTTCTATGGCTTTTGATAATCCACTAAAAGGTTTTCCTTACAACGAACAGTTTGGGTTTGATAAAAATCTTATGGAGATTGAAGAAGACTTGGCTGCTATTGAATTAGAAGAATCAAATCCTGATGCCGCTTTGAAAAACAAAGCAGAGAAATCAGGCATGCCATTGGGTATACTAAAGAAAGTATTCAAAAGAGGTGTAGCGGCATGGCGAACAGGACATAGACCAGGAACTAATCCAACCCAATGGGGTCTGGCAAGAGTGAATAGTTTTACTACAAAGTCTAAAGGAACATGGGGTGGTGCAGACCAAGACCTCGCAAAACAAGTTGGTGGTAAATAATGAAATCATTTAAAGAATATAATCAACTGAACGAGAGAATAGACTTTCATAAGAAAAGTCCTGCTGAGAAAAAAGGTTCAGAGTTTAACAGAAAGTCAGAAATCAATGGTTATAGAAAGATTTTAAAGACTGTTGAAAAACTTAACAAAGACCACGAGAAGTTTCAATATAACAATCGTGCAGCTCAAGGACCAGACAAAATATTTAAAGGTTTACAAGCAGTCGAAAGTGCATGTTATGACATGATACGACAAATTGAATCAGGCAAATGGGACGGTAAGGTAGACTTAGAAGACTAATGAAAACATTTCGTGAATTTTTAGAAGACGATAGCACAGAGTTAGACGAAAGAGTCGACTCTATGATGACTCGTCTTAAAAGAGCAAAGGCGGCTAGAAAGAATAAGAACAAAATGAAAATCGCCAGAAAGATTGCTTCTAAAAAAATTAAGATAGATAAGAAAACTATTGACAGAAGAGCAAAGAAGAAGGCAAGATTAGTTCTTAAAAAGAAAAGACTCAGAGGTAAATCAGAGAAAGACTTGGGCATGGGTCAAAAGATTGCACTCAGTAAGTTTTTAGATAAGAAGACTGCCGCTATCGCCAGAATTGCTAAGAAACTCAGAAAGGGTTTAATCAAACAAGAACTCAATAAGAAAAGAAAGAAACCTATAGAAAAGGCAGACAAAAACGCAATACCACAAAAATGAAGACATTCAAAGAACTTGCAATAAGAGAAACACTCGATGAGATGCAGATAAACCATACAAATCTGTTAGACAATCCTTTCAGATTAGGTTCAATGATGTATTTCGAAATCATTAACGAGGCACGAAGACTCGCAAAAGAACAAAAATATAGACTTACCGAAATAGATGGTATGATTCTAGAAACAGATTTAGGTGAATATGATGTATTTGAGGGCAATTTAGTTCCCTTAGATTGTCCTATGATGGAAATAAACGAAGAGAATGAAGACAAACCTATAGGCAAACCAAAAGCAGGTGGGCCTAAGAAGTTTTATGTGTATGTCAAAGATGGTGACAAAGTAAAGAAAGTCACATTTGGAGATACATCAGGTCTAAGTGTAAAATTCAAAGACCCAAAAGCAAGAGCATCTTATGTTGCAAGACATAATTGTGATACTGCAAACGATAAAACTACACCAGGTTATTGGTCTTGTAGACTACCAAGATACGCAAAACAATTAGGTTTGAGTGGTGGTGGTTCATTTTTCTGGTAAAAATTAACAACTAAATATTTGTGTGAAACCATATACTGAACAGGTATTAGAACAGCATGGAACAGGTCGAAACTACATAGTTCGAACCTTTAGTAGTGATGTTTCAGAAGAAGAATTAGTCTGGCATAGAGATAGAACGCATAGAAAAATTCATATCTTAGGTGGACAAGGTTGGCAATTGCAGTTTGATGATAAGTTGCCAGAAGAATTAATGATAGGTCATGATTACTTTATACAGAAGATGGTTTATCACAGAGTAATAAAAGGGGAAAATGACTTAATCATAAGGATTGAGAACATATAAATAACTATATCATGGAAAATCAAAGTTGGAAAGACAAACTAGAACAAGTTCGAGCACATGGCAAACAACCTGTAGTAGAACCAGTAAACGAGGACACACTTACAGAGGATGAAATCGAAGCGCTACTTAAAGAAGAATTTAAGGAAGAGGCAGAGAAGTCAGAAACAAAAGTGGAGTCTCTCGAAGAGAAAAAACTCCGACTTGAAACTGAACTCAGAGATGTAGAGACACAACTCGCTGAACAATCCGAATCAGTAGAAAAATCCATCGAGAAACTAACAGAACGCAATATGCTTGGCAGACTTGCGAAATCATTAAGACTAAATGAGGCAGGTAAACAGAAGATGTTTAACTACTTCGATAAAGGGGAATTATAATGTCAATTAAAGATTTATCACAATCTATGCTTGACGCTTCAAAGTCTGTATTAGAACTATCAGAAATGAAAGTTGCAATGCAGATTGTTCGTGGGTCTGAGAGTAAACTTATGCCTCTTGCCAAAAAGGCAGGTGTAAGATTTATGAAACCAAAACCTGGCGATGACGAAGCTCATGTCATGGGTGACAAAAAAAGTATCATGAAGTTCATGTTATCAAGAGGCATGTCAAAAGACGATGTTCTTGATAAACATCCAGAACTCAAAGAAGAAACAATCGAAGAAAAGAAACTCGACCCTGTCGGTAAGGCAGATGCAGATATCGATAACGATGGCGATACAGATTCATCAGATGAGTATCTTCATAAGAGAAGAGCTGCTATCAAGAAGGCAATGAAAGATGAGGGCAACAAATTCACAGGTGCTCTTGCAAAAGCAAAAGAAATGGGCGAGAAGACTTTCACATGTGCAGGTAAACAATACACTGTAGATGAAGTTGAACCAATCATGAAAGGCGATGAAGAAGGCAAAAAGAAAATCGTTAAAGAAAAAGATGTTAAAGAAACAACCATGATGTCTGGCAAACCTGAGAAGAAAGATATTCAACAAGTCAGAAGAGATATGCAGAAGTCTGTTAAAGATGCAAATCAAAAACTTAGAGATGCAGAACAGAAAAAGAAAGAAAGAATCAGAAAGATGCAGAAGATGAAAGAACATCTAATGCCTATCATCGAAGAGTTTGGTGTAGAAATGATTTCAGAAATCATTGGTAATGTCAGAATACCTGATGCAGGAAAAGATAGTTCAGGTATCAGAAAGGCAGTAGGCAAAGATAGTAATTCAGATGGCGGTATGGACAACAAAGAGAAAGTTGGATATAATGCACTATTACAAATCGCTAAGAAACTAAACAAAGCATACAACGATGAGGCAACTGCAAATTCAGACGAGGCAGAAGAAAGAGCTGTTGACCAAGTATACAAATTCAGAAATGAGTTTAAGTCAAAAGCAAAATTCTATAAAGATTCAACTGCCGCTAAAGCGAGAGCAGATGCAAACAAGGCAGTACCACCTAAAGAAAGAGATACAGGGAGTTAAGTATGAACTTGTTTCACGAGTCAAAAAAGGTTTTAGATAAAGATGGTAAGGTCAATCCCCTTGGCCCCTATGGTAAACAAAAACTCACAGGTCGTGAAGTATCTACTTACTTTAGACGAAATAAAGTCAAAGACCCACAAATAAAAAAGGCAGTAGAAGTTGCACTTGATTTACAAGGTGCAATGTCTGTCGCATCTAGTGAAATCAAAAAGTTCTATGGTGATAAGATTCTTAAATCAAAAGAAGTTCAGAGTGCATTGAAGTATGCAAATGAATCAGTAGAATATGATATCAGAGAAGACCTTAATGAATTCAGACGATACATTGTTAAAGGACCAAGAGGCGAAGTAAAAGTCACTGCAAATAGTGAAAGTGATGCAATTACTAGAGCTAGAAGTGGTCACATGGCAAACACACCTAGAAGTGCTTTCTCTGCCAGAATGGAAGGTTCTTTTTGGGGTCAAGATAAAATGGCTAAAAAGGCAGCTTCTCATTTCAGTAAAAACACTCATGTCAGATTAGTTAAAGATAAGGGTGGTTATTCTCGTGCTACAATATCTAAAAAAGATAAAGAGAAAATTGCACAACTTAAAAAAGATGGTTACAAAGAAGTTCCATTAGATGAAAACTACAGAAAACTTGCACAATATGGTATGGGCACAGAGACATCTAAAAGTGCGAGAGTTGGTCTAGAACATGATTTTTATGACTCTAAGGGCAATAAACAATTTGGTAAAATCATTCAAAAAACAAATACAGGTTATCTTGTCAAAGATGACAAGGGTAAAAAACATGTATTAAAATATCATGATAGAAAGAAAGCAGCTAAGATGTTGAAACCAAATTATGTTCACACAGAGAAAAATGAGTTTAGTAAGAATCCTCTAAAAGGTTTCCCATACAACGAAGAACTACAAAAGAATATTCAAGAAGAAGTTCGAAGTGTTTTAGGTGAAGCACCATATGACAAGGCTGATGTAAAGAAAGTTAAAGTTCTAGAAAAGAAACTAAAGAATATGCTCAAAGAAGTAGATAAAACTATGAGAGGTTCTGGTCTTTCAGCACCTGCATTTGCAGATATTCGTAGTGGTATTTCAAAAGGTTTAAAATCAATAGAAAAATTCTATAGGGTTGCTAAACAAATCCCTATGAAACCTACAAAACCTGGTCAACAACCACAGGCAAGTATTAGTGACATATTGAAAATGGGTGAATCAATAAACGAAGTTACCGATAAAGAAATAAACATGGCGAAGAAACTTTCTAAAGACATGGAAAAAGTCAAGAAAGGTTATCAACAAATCGCAAAGACAGGTGACAAGACACTCAAAAGCACAGGGTTTAATCCTACATACGAGGCAATACTAAAGGCACAACAGAAAGTATTATCATTGATTGGTGAACTTAACACCATGAAGATGATGAGTGATAGAGCTGCAAGTAGACAGAAAGATTCAAAAGGCAGACCAATCATGAACTCTTTTGATGCATACAGAGATATGCAAAATGCTGAACATTGCGAACTTGTAGAAGGCAAAGTTCTTAAATTCACAAAAGTAAAAGACAAGAGTTTAGAGAAACATCTGAAAGTAGTCACTAAGAAAGTTGGTGCAAAACTAGAAAAGATTTCAGGTGGGTTTGCAGTATCAGATACAGACATGAGAGGTTTCACCGCAGTTGTTGATTACATATTCGACAAGTCAATCAAGAAGAATATGTTAGACGGTGGTGGTATGTCAGATGTCACTATGGCAAATGAGTCAGTTCTTTCAGAAGCAAAAATGTCAAAAGAAATGCCTCTTGATGTTTATGCAAAAAAACTTGCCATAGATAAAAAAGAAGAAGAATGGATAATGAAAAACGAGAAAGCAGGTGGAATGTATTATAACAATAGTATGTTTCCAAGTGCATATATTGTCTTATCATATCCTATCTATGACAAAGATTACTACTTTGCATTTATCGGCGATAGTATGAGAGAAAATGCAAAAGCAAATGCAGAAATGAATAGAACTCTCAGAAGTTTCAAAAAATTAAAGGCAACTCCTGAACAAAAGGAAAAAGGATTCGATGACAAAGATGCTCTATTTGCAAAAATGTATGAACGATTTGGAAGATTAGAGAGACTCGGCGCTCATGACACTATGACAAGAGAAGAACTTTCATATGCAGTGACCCACATCAAAACAGGAAGAGCAACAAACGAAATGGCATATGAATATGACCTTATGAAGGCAGTTGATGGTGGGACTTTCTTTGAAGAAGTTTCAGACAAAAAACAAGAAACATTTACTGAGGGCAAACACGGTCAAATGCTAAGAAATATTCAAATGAAAGCATTAAGAAGAAAGTCTAAAATCAAAGGAAGAGCAGGTGCATTTGAATCAATGTCATATGATAAACTAAATGTCATGGACGAATATGCACAAATGTATGAAGACGCTGTTCAAAAGGCAAGAGAGAAACAGAGACTATCAGATACACATAGAAGAGAAAAAGAGGCACTTGCCAAGAAACATGCAAGAATGCCAAATAAGTAATGGCAAAAGAATTAACAAACGCACAGATTGAGAAGATTCTCACTACTGATGCAAGAAGAAAAAGTTTCAAAAAGAAATTGTTGAAACTTGGTTATGTCAAGAAAAAGGCAGGCGAAGTCAACAAGATTATGGAGAAAATTGCTGATTTTGGCATGATGTCAGATGCAGGCAATAAGAAAGTCGCTCGTGCAGTTGCACAGGCAAAGAACGAGAAAGACTTGAAAGCCAAACTAGATAAAATATCTACAATGGCAAAGGGTAAGTATTCAGAAGCCGAAGAGGATGAAGTATACCAAAGAGCTTTAGATGCAATGCAATCTAAGGCAAAGGGTGTTCAGAACAGACCAGACGCCTCTATGTTGATGCAACTTCGTAAGTTTAAAGATATCACTAAAGATGGTGAAGTCAGAACAGACGATATGAAGAAAATCAAGGTAAAAAGAGACGATGCAGTCAAAGTTCATGACGCTTTAATGTCAATTAGAGCGCCTGTTCGAACTAAATACTTACAGTTATTACAAAAAGATAAAACAAATTTCGATAAGGTTTTCAAAACAGTATTGAAATATGCTAAATAAGAGAGGAAAATAAAATGGCATTATGGGGAGTATCAGACTCAGATGAGTCAAAACCAAAATACTTATCTACTGCTGACGCTAAGAACTGTATCGCAAAACCTGAAGGTTGGGTTTTAAAGAAAACAGTTGGTTCAAGAAATCTTGAAGAAATCTTAGTTGCTACTGGTGCTGACCTTGCTGTTGGTATCGGACAGGCAGACATCGTTGAGATAGACTTTGTTTCTACAGCATTCGATAAATCAGATGGTGGAACACTATCAGTTAAAGTATTCTTTAACGAGAATGTGACTGTAGCAGGAACACCACAATTAACTGTTGTTAATGACCAAAGAGCAAACCACACATTATCATATGCAAGTGGCTCAACAACCAACGAATTAGTATTCAATCTTGCAATTGCAGCTGGTAATGCAGCTACATCAGCAGGTGACGAACTAAGTATTGGTGCAAACGCAATTTCACTAAATGGTGGAACTATTGTTGACACTGCTGGTGGTGGTAACGCAACTATCACAAATAGTGGTGCAATTGGAACAGCAGCCGGCACAATAACAGTCGCCGCTTAATAGGGAAAGATTATGAGAATTAAAGTATTAGGTTCAGAAGCAGCTTGTGGAACATCCACAACAAATGGTTCAAACTTTGGCAGTTCAACTGCTGTAAGACTAGTGAACTCTGGTGGAACAGATAGACTTGTTTCAATAGAGAATAGCTCTAATAGTTTAATTGGGACTTTCACATTGAAGGCAAATTCATCAGAGGTTGTTGAAAAAGAACCTTCTGATGAAATCTTCGCCGCCAACGCAGAAGTATTAGGTGTTGGTGTCGCAATAACAGGATAGAATTATGAAAACATTTAAAGAATATTTACACGAAGACCATGGCATGCCAGGGTTTCAAGGTGCAGGTTTATCTTCATCTAAAGTTCCTTATGATATAGATGACTTAGAAGTTAAGAACAAAGTAAACGCAATATTAGGACATACTGCTGTTTCTGAGTTCATGAACCCTAAGGCTGCTATCGCACAAATGGAATCAAAACTATCTATGTTAGGTCTTCATAAGAAAAACTCAGTTGAAGGTCATGGTGAAGTTCAAGAAGAAGAGTTCTCAGGTTCAGGAGAAATGAACTTAGAGTTTTCACTTCGAGGCGAAACAATTGGTAAATCAGTTGACACACCTATTGACCAATTAGACAAAGAAGAGAAAATCGTTTCTCTAAAAGTCAAATACGAACAACTAGAATCAGGTTCGTTCAAAGTATACGGTTCTTTAGTATAAGAACCTCTGTTAATTGTCTACTATATATTAGTAGACAATTTAACAACTACAATTTATATTATGGGTCTATTTGACAAAATCACAGCAAAAAACTTTAACGCATTTGCACAAAAACATTACGATGACCCCCAATGTGAAGACATTGAGGACTTTAATGAAGACTTGCGTAGGTTTAGATATCTAAAACGATTACTACATCGTTATCACGAAAATGGTGAAATGAGAGAACGCCTCATGTTAAACCATATCATATGTCTTTTCAATGTATTTGGTTATAAACCATGCATGAGAATGTTAGAATTCAAAATCAAAGATGAACAACACTGGTCATCAATCAAGACAATGTTATTGTATCTAAATCTCATAGAAGAGGGTTGGTTGATAGATTATCCTATAGACGAAAAACTTGCAACAAGACTAAGAGAACTATAGTCATTCAGATTGCATAAATAGATATATGGTCGGAAGAGTAATAGACAGTTTAATCGTATTCAGGATTTTGAAGATGTTGACAACAGACTTCAAAAAAACTCCTGCATATAAGTTTGGGTTCATAGACTCAAATGGTAATCGTATCAAGAAACTTCCGCATCCAGATGTCAAAGGTTCATTCATAGAGAACAACCCTAAAACAAAAGAAGAGAAGAATTCACTTACACCATTACATAGATTAGTATTCAATCTAAAGAAACTAATTAGAATGGTGCCATTTGGTAAGACTGCATTTGCCTCATACGCCGTTGCACTTGCATTACTCAAAGAAGAAACAAATCTAGACTCAGAACAAACAGACCAATTGTATGAAGACTTCTATAGACTACTCAAAGAAGAAGATGTATTTGAACCTGAGATGTTAGAAGAGGCAACAGAAGTTGGTAAACTTTGCACTTTAAGAATGGAGGGTGGTGACTATCATCTAAGAAGACAACTTAAACAAAACTTTGAAGACAATGGCGAAATCAAAATTTATCCAGAGAAGACAAAGATAACAGATGTAAAAGAATCTTGCATAGGTTATGGTGTTCTCATTTACGAAGGAAGAATAGGCGAAGACAAAGTTCTATTCACTGCCGAAGATGTATATTGAAGAAGTATTATATCACATAGATGAAGACTATAGAAAATGGTGTGACACTGTAGATTTAGTATTCGAAGAATTACTAATCGAAGAAACTAAAAAGAAAGATGCATGGTTCTTTGATATGTCGCCAGAGAAACAACAGGCATACATCAAGGCACATCCTGATTCAGAGAAAACAAAACAACTCAAAAAGGCAATCGCCGACAAATCACAATCAGACGAACCAGAACCAGAAGACAAAGAGGCAGATGATTATGCAGATGGTGTTGGTGATGGTGCAGAGGCAGAACAAGAACCAGAAGTAGATGAGACATTACCAGATACAGTCAAAGACTTAAAACAACATGTTCAAAGTGTTGTAGATGCAGTTGGCGCCGATTTAGAAACAATACAAATTGCATTTAAACAACCATCAGTATACAATACAGTTAAGGCAATTGGTGGTTCTATATCCGCATCATCAAGAATTGTCATGGGCACACTTAGAACTGTAGGTAAAACTCTTACAGTTGGTGGCGCCGCTATTCATGATACAAAATCATTTCAGAAATTAGAAAGAGGTATCATAAAGACTGATGAGTTTATGCAGTCAAACCCAGCACTATCAAAACTGAGTGCAGTTGCAGTATCAGGACTTGCAATTGGTCAGTGGTTAAGAATGTCATTCTCAGGTGATATTGAATCTGATTTTGACCTTACGATAATACCACAAGCATTTGCAGGAGAGGCAGGTTTCAGAGAACTAATCGCCACACCTGATGGTATAAAAGGTATGGGTTTACTATCTGTAGGTATGGCAACAGGCGGTCTTCCTATCTGGATGGGTGGTGCTACAGGTCTTGCACTTGCATTGACATACTCAGGATTACAGAGTGCAGGTGAGACTAAGGCAGGCAAAGTCATGAAAGAGAGAATGGTCAAATGGGCAGAGTCAATGGGTCAATCAATAGAGAAAGGCACAAAGGCAGTTGACAAGAAACTTGGTATTCAGAATGAGATGTTTATTGAGTCAGTTCAGAAGTTAGATAGTCTTAAATCACAATTCGATGCAAAAAATGTTAAGAAGAAAGAACTAGGTAAATATTTTGATATCAAATGTCTAGATAAACTAGAGATGAAAGACCCGCCTGCAAACACATCAAAAGAGACAAAGGCAGAATTAGAACAGATGAGTAAACAAATTAAAAACTTATCTGACGCCAAGAAGAAAGAGTATATTGATACAGATGAAGACACATCATACTATATCAAAGAATACATGGAAGACAATGACTTAGAGTTCAACGAGAACTTTATGGAACTATTAAAGAAAAGTGCAAGAAATGTAGGCAGACATTTTAAAAACAAATACATGAGACCAAGACCATATGTTGTCGCAGAGAAACTTGGTATGCCTATAAAGTTCTTAGATACTGAGACAGCACATTCACCTGCGTATCCTAGTAATCATGCACTACAGGCAAAAGTAATTGCAAACTACTATAGTAAAATATATCCTGCACATCAAGATAAATTATTTGAAATGGCAGACAAATCGGGTGAAGGAAGAGTCAACGCAGGTATACACTATCCTAGTGATAAGACCGCAGGTTATAAAGTTGCAGATGACATGATGGAATACATTCTAGATTGGGATGCCCATAACAATGTCATAGATGAAGATGCACCAGTGAACGCAACAGGCGCCGCTGTATCAACAGATACGCCACTTGTCAGAAGTAGAAATAGATATAAAGACAAGAACAAAAAAGAGGCTGAGAAACTCTATACACGAATTCTCAAAAGATACGACTATTAATATGTTAAAATTTTTAAACTGGCTAGCCCTATTTACCTCTATAGGTATTGCAGGTATCGCCGCTTACTTTTCAATCTTAGGTATGGCAACTATATTTGCAGGTGCTTATATTGGAACTATTGTCATGATGAGTGCATTAGAGTTTGGTAAGTTAGTGACTGCCGCCTTTTTACATATTGCGTGGGACAAACTAAACTACATGAAATACTATCTAGTCACCTCAGTTGGTGTCTTGATGTTAATTACATCATTAGGTATATTTGGGTATCTATCAAAGGCAAACATAGAGACAACACTTGTAGGTGATTCATACTCACTAGAGATGTCTATCATCGATAAGAGAATAGAATCAAAAGAAGGACAATTACAGAGACTAGAAGATAGAGTTGCAGGTTTAGATAACATTCTAGACACTGCAAGACCACAAGACAGAAACTATATTGATAGAAGACAGAAAGATGAGAGAGATGAAATCGCAAATGATATTGACATAATCATAGGTGATATAGTAGAATTGAATGAAGATAAATTACCATTACAAAGATTGCAGTTAGAACAAGAAGCGGAGATTGGCCCAATCAAGTATGTTGCAGAGGTAATTTATGGTCAAGAGGAAAGTGTCAAGTATCTTGACAACGCTGTTAGGTGGGTGATTTACGCACTCATCTTTGTGTTTGACCCACTTGCGGTGTTATTATTGGTGTCAACAACTGGTCTGATTGCGAGAAGAGTCGAACAAGATAAACCAAAGGTTGTTGAGAACAGATATGTCATTCAAGTGCCTAAAAATAAACTTCCTAAAGTAGACAAAACCAAGTAGACAAACAGACCACATTACTGTATAATGAATAGTAATGTTATGGTTAGAGCGAAAATATTTGTCGATGGTTATGGCGAATCTCGACAGGTCAAAATGGGTCAATGAAAACACATTGAATCATCGCTGTCCCTATTGCGGTGACTCTCAAAAGAACCTATATAAGTCCAGAGGTTATCATTTTGTTAAAGAACAATCGTTCATCTATAAATGTCATAACTGTGGTAAGACTACATCAAGTGTAAACTTTATAAAAGAAAACTTTCCTACAGTTCATAGAGAATACTTAAAAGAGTTTCTCGCAGAACAAGGGCATAAACCCAAAAGAAAAATGCCTTCGAGTGATAAATTTAAGTTCACTCCACGAACAGATATTCTAAATAAAAATGAGACTAAGGAGAAAAAGAACATGCTTGAAGCGATTTCATTTCCTGTAGTCGAGAATCATGAGGCACGCCAATATCTGTTAGATAGAAAAGTGCCTGAGTTCGCAATGAAAGACTTGTGGTTCGTACCACAGGCACAAACTCTTAACTTATTATCTAATAAGTATAAGGACAGAGTTCTAGGTAAAGACCCTAGAATAGTATTACCATTCTATGATGAGGATGGGAAACTGGTTGGGGTATCTGGTCGTGCAATCAACGATTCACCACTCAGATATCTTACACTCAGATTTCGAGATGACTTTCCACTCATCTTTAATCTTAATAAAGTGGACAGAACAAAGACAATCTATGTGACAGAGGGACCCATAGACAGTCTATTCCTTCCGAATAGTATCGCAGTTGCAGGAAGTGATTTTAAGAAGATACCAGAAGATATAAAAGACAACGCAATACTTGTATTTGACAATGAACCACGCAACAAAGAGATAATCAAGAAGATAGAAGAGGTCATAGACCTAGGGTATCGTGTGTGTATTTGGAATGATAAACGAATAACAGAGTGTAAAGATATTAATGATATGATAATGAGTGGTTTGAGTGAGAGTGAGGTTGTTGAAATCATCAATCGTAATACAGTTAAAGGTCTCTCAGCAAAATTACAATTGGTGGAGTATAAGAAGATATGAATTCAGAAATAAAAGTTATTAAGTCAGATGGTTCAAAAGTAAATATTGATTTAGATAAGATACATAAAATGGTTGAGAAGTCCTGTAGAAACATTACAGGTGTATCAGAATCATTAGTAGAAATGAATAGTGGTCTACAGTTTTATGATGGCATTACAACGCAAGAAATACAAAAGATACTTGTCAAAAGTGCAAGTGACCTTATCAGTTTAGAATCACCAAACTATCAGTTCGTGGCGGCCAGATTATTATTGTTTGCAGTTCAGAAACAAGTATTCAATACAAAGTGGAAAGATGCAGAGATATATCCACCACTCAGAGATATCGTAGAAAGAAATGTGAACGCAGGTTTATATACAAATGATTTACTCAGTGATTATACAGAAGAAGAGTATACAAAACTAAACTCATATCTAAGACATAGTAGAGATTATGAATTTACATATGCAGGTCTACAACAAGTAGTAGATAAGTATCTGATTCAAGATAGGTCAACAGGCACATTGTTTGAGACACCACAATTCATGTATATGTTAATTGCAATGACATTGTTTAGAAACTATGACAAAGATAACAGACTTACATATATCAAAAAATATTATGATGCAACATCTCAGTTTAAGATAAACATACCTACGCCTATCATGGCAGGTGTAAGAACACCACTGAAACAATTTGCATCATGTGTTCTAGTTGATAGTGATGATACATTAGATTCACTATTCTCTAGTGACATGGCGATTGGTCGATATGTCGCCCAAAGGGCAGGTATTGGTATCAACGCAGGAAGAGTTAGAGGTCTTGGTGCAAAGATAAGAGGTGGCGAAGTGCAACACACAGGTGTTATACCATTCTTGAAAAAGTTCGAGTCAACGGTCAGATGTTGCACTCAGAATGGTGTAAGAGGGGGTAGTGCAACAGTTCATTTTCCTATCTGGCACCAAGAAATCGAAGATATTATTGTTCTAAAGAACAACAAAGGAACAGAAGACAACAGAGTTAGAAAACTAGATTATAGTATTCAGTTATCAGAATTATTCTACAAGAGATTCTTAAACAACGAAGAGATAACTTTATTCAGTCCTCATGATGTGCCTGGTTTATACGAGGCATTTGGTACCGATACATTTGATGAGATGTATGAAAAGTATGAGAACGCATATTCAGTTCCTAAAAAGAAAATAAGTGCCAGAGAGTTAATTACAGATTTACTCAAAGAAAGAGCGGAGACTGGCAGAATCTATATCATGAATATAGACCATAGTAATACTCATAGTTCATTCTTAGATAAGGTGAACATGAGTAATCTATGTCAAGAGATTACATTACCTACAGACCCAATACAACATATTGATGACCATGAGGGTGAGATTGCACTATGTATATTGAGTGCGGTGAATGTGGGTGTAGTCAAAGATGAAGAACTAGAAGAGATTTGCGACCTTGCAGTGAGGGGTTTAGAAGAGTTGATTGACTATCAAGAATATCCTGTCGCTGCCGCTGAGATGTCTACTCGTGCAAGAAGAAGTTTAGGTATAGGGTATATTGGTCTTGCACACTATCTGGCGAAAAATAGAGTCAAATATAGTGACCAGAACGCCTGGAATCTCGTCCACGAGTTGACTGAGAAGTTTCAATACTATCTACTCAAATCAAGTAATCAAATTGCAATAGAAAAAGGTGCATGTGATTATTTCGATAGAACAAAGTATTCAAAAGGTATTCTACCGATAGATACATATAAGAAAGATGTAGATGATATTGTAAAACCAAAATATACTATGGATTGGGAGAAACTAAGGGCAGAGATAATGACAAATGGTTTGAGACATTCAACACTTACTGCACAAATGCCAAGTGAATCATCTAGTGTATCATCAAATGCAACTAATGGTATTGAACCACCTAGAGATTACTTGTCAGTCAAGAAGAGTAAGAAAGGAACACTCAAACAAATAGTGCCACAATACTCACACCTTAAAAGTGCATACACTTTGTTATGGGATATGCCAGACAATACAGGTTATATCAACATAGTTGCAGTAATGCAGAAGTTTTTCGACCAGGGTATCAGTGGTAACTGGTCATACAATCCCGAGAACTATGATAATAATGAAGTGCCTGTATCAGTTATGGCGAAAGACTTACTGAATACATACAAATATGGTTGGAAGACATCATACTATCAGAACACTATGGATGGTAAAGTAGAAGATGTAATTCAAGAACCATTAGAACAAGACCCATTTGATAATGATGAGGAAGATTGCGATGCCTGTGCCATTTGATGCAAAGACAATAGAATATTATATGGATGCCAGAGTTCATGAATCACATGAACACACAACAAAGATAAGAGGCAGAACTAATCCTGAAACATGGCAGTTCATGAAAGAAAGATATGTTGTGTTGAGAGATTTTTTACCAAAAGAAATGATTCGATTTGCAATGGATATATGGCGTGCTGATGAAGAAAGAGGTGACTATCACACAAAACAAGAGAACAGAGATATCACATTTAAGAATCCTCAGTCATCAATAGGTAAATCTAAGGGTGGTTATTGCACACCATGGGGTGTTGCACTTCACGGTTTTATACATAATAAACTCAAAGATTATATTGATATGGATTTGAGGGAGACATACTCATATACTAGAAAGTATACAAGAGGTGCATATCTAGGAACTCACACTGATAGACCATCATGTGAGGTAAGTGCAACACTTTGTCTAGATTACAAAACCGATGACAACAAACCTTGGAAGATATGGGTAAAGAATGATAGAAATTATGCAAAAGTCGATGGCGATACTGTAAAGAAACAATCACAGGACATACCGCAGAGACTTAGAACTAATCATGGGTGTAAGGCGATATCACTTGAACCAGGAGATATCCTGTTGTATCAAGGACCAAACATACCACACTGGCGAGACTACTTACTAGGTGATTATAGTTATCATCTATTCATTCACTTCTTCAATGCACAATCTCTCATGAGAGATATCAATGAGTTTATTGTAGGCGAAAACCATGATGTTCCGACAGCACATCCTAGATATGCATTAGAACTAGATGGTCGTGCAAATAGATGGACAAATTTACAAACAAGTGAAGAGTTCAATAGATTTGATACTGCATATTATAAGGCAGAGTATCAAAACATGGTGAACAATTATGATGATTGGCATATAGTAGAGAAAAAGAAATGACAGTATTTAATAAGAACAAAATCGATTTCACAAAGAACAAGTTATTCTTTGGTGAAGAACTAAACACGCAAAGATTTGATGAGTTCAAATATCCTATCTTTGACAAACTTACACAAACACAATTAGGGTATTTCTGGAGACCAGAAGAAGTATCATTACAAAAAGATAGAAACGATTACGCAACACTCAATGATGCACAAAAACATATCTTTACTTCTAATCTCAGATATCAAACTTTACTAGACTCAGTTCAAGGTAGAGCGCCGTCCATAGCATTCTTACCATTCGTCACTTTACCTGAACTAGAGTCTTGTATCATTACATGGGACTTCATGGAGACTATTCATAGTAGAAGTTATACACATATCATCAAGAACATATACCCAAACCCTGCCGATGTATTTGACACTATTTTAGACGAAGATGCAATCATTAAGAGGGCAGTTATGGTCACAGAAAAGTATGACCATTTCATAGAATTAGGTCGTAGACAACTCTTAGGGTTGAAAGTAGATGAGTATGAACTATACAAGGCATTATATCTTGCACTTGTATCAGTCAACATACTAGAGGGCATAAGATTTTTCGTATCATTTGCATGTAGTTTTGCATTTGGTGAACTTAAACTGATGGAAGGAAGTGCGAAGATAATATCATTCATCGCCAGAGATGAGGCACAACACCTTGCAACATCACAACACATACTTAAATGTTATCAGAAACATGAGAATGATAAGATAATGAATAAAGTCATGAAAGATTGTGAACAAGAAGTTTACGAGATGTATGAAGATGCAGTTGCACAAGAAAAAGAATGGGCAGAGTTTCTATTCAAAGATGGTAGTATGATAGGTTTATCGGTACCACTATTGAATAAGTATGTCGAGTATATTGCAAACAAGAGATTAAGAATGATTGGTCTCAACCCAATATACGATGTATCATCTGCTAACAATCCTTTACCATGGACTCGTCACTGGTTGAATAGTAGAGGATTACAGAACGCCCCACAAGAGACAGAGATTGAATCTTATGTCATTGGTGGGATTAAACAAGATGTCAGTGACGATACATTTCAGGATTTCAAATTATGAACAAATGGTGGCAAATACTATGGGGAAGTAGAGAAGAGGAAGAACTATCTAAAAAAGTTGCAAGAAATACAGATGGTTCGCCTGACCCCGATGAATTAACAATAGAGAACGCATACAAGACAAGATGGATTTGGTATCATACGATACTAGGTTTATTGATGTTCTTTGCAAACATCACATTGATGGCGATTTTCTTACTATTGGCAATAAAACTATGAGAGAAAATGCATTTTATTTAGTAATAGGCATATGTGGGTTCATGTATGGTCTTTTAAGTCATACATATAACAACTTAGAATACAAAGGTTACCCAAGAAACAGTTCATGCACAGGTGAATGTTATGTCAAATATGTCGAAGAAAACGGAACTGTTGTAGAACAATTAAGAGAGAAACAAGCACTTGCAAGTCTTGACGAATTCAGTTCTATTCGTGGTCTATGGGGTGGTTGTGCCGCTTGTCATGGTCAGAAAGGCGAGGGTATGGGAGTATTTCCTGCACTTGCAGGTCAAAGTAAAGAATACATAGTCGATAGGTTATACGCCTATCAAAATAGAGAAACAGTCGGCAATATGAGTTCAACTATGTGGGCTCAGGCAGGTCTATTATCAGATAGTGATATAGATACTATTGGCGAATTTATAGAAGCGGGGTTACCAGAATGATAGAGATATACGGAAAACCACAATGTCCTTTTTGTGATAGGGCAAAACAATTATGTGAAATGAAAGGGTATGAATACACATATCAATCATTAGGAACAGATTTTGGCAGAGAAGAAATGTTAGACAAGTTTCCTGGTGCAAGAACATTTCCACAAATCAGAGTTCATGGTGAAAACATAGGTGGTTACACTGAACTAGAAGAATGGTCTAAGGGTTATAGAAAAGTATGAACTCTTACATCTTATATCTGAACCATCCTAACGAACAAGATGTTATAGATATGAGGTGGAAACATGTCATTAGAACCATAGACCATGATGAACATGAAGTCAGAGTATATACAAAGGGCGAAGACTTTATGAATCCACCAGAAGACAGAGAATTACCATATGCAACAATAAATGGTAAATCAAAGTCATTTGAGAACTTCTATGATGAAGTCATAGGAGAGAAGAAACTAGACGAGGAAAAAGATGATTAGACATCACATCTATTGTGCCGATTGCGACCTTGATATGACTATTGATATCACAGAGGTGCGAGAAGAACACGAGGATTTACGACCAGTATGTTGTCCTATGTGTGGCGAAGAAGATTTAGAAGTATATAATGAAGAACTTGAAGATGGAGATTTACTGTAAAAACACATTACTGTTAGAGAAGGCAGTCGACTATTCTAAAACATTGGGTATCGACCACCACAATGCAGTCATCGAGATAAAGAGATTACCGCCATCTTTTAGTCAAATGGGTATCATAGAACACCCAAGAATATTAGGCAAACGCACATATATCAACATATATGTCAAACTCAATCAAGAAAGATATATCACACTTGCACACGAAATGGTGCATGCTAGACAGGTTCTAAATGGTGAACCTTTAGATGAAAATGAGGCGTATTTACTAGAAACCACCCTTGACAATGACCATCAAAAAAGACTATAATACTTACATGATGAAAGGAAAAATAAAAAGAATATTTTTAGACATGGACGGTGTTCTCGCCGACTTTTTGAGGGGTGTAGAAATGCCTCAGTATTTGGGTGAACCACTTACTAATGATGATGCAGGTCACACTACATACGATATAAGAAAAGAAGAACTTACTAACAAAAGACTATTCGCAAACTTGCCACCTATGGTTGACATGTATGACTTACTTGCATATGTCAGACATTGTGAAACACCATGGGAGATATTGACTGCCGCTGGTGAAGTCAACAGAGAGTTGGTTGTGTTTGATAAGAACGAATGGATTAAGAGACATGTTGACCCTACTGTGCCAGTGACTTGCACATTTACAGGGACACAAAAGGCGGCATACGCCTATGAGGGTTCTGTTCTAATCGATGATAGACAAAAGAACATCGATGCATGGGAAGAGGCAGGTGGTATCGGCATAGTTCACACTAGTGCAAAGAATACTATCAACATTCTAAAAGACCTCAGAAATAACAACTAAATATAACTATGAACAAGTTAAAAAAATGGGTTAAGTATATCTACTACTGGATAAAGTCCAAGTTTACTACTAGATATAAAGTGACTGTATCTTTTAACAGTGTTTATGGTGATGCAGATGATAGAGTCTTTGTCGCCAAGAAACTATTAGTTCAGAAAGAGAAACATTTAAAGTTCAGAGATGAAAATAACAAGGTAGTAGAATACAGAAGTTCAGGTGGTCTGAACTTTATAGTAGAGGATTGGGATGGCACCGAAGAGATTTGACGAAGAAGAAGTTATATTTGGGGCATTCATAATCGTTAGTCTTATTATAGTAATCTTTTAGGGAGAAAATATGAATCAATTTACAATGGGTCTATTGGTGACCTTGGGTTTACTCACATTCTATTTGTATAATCAGAATGAGACACTCAAAGAGAACAATATAAAATTAGAAACTGCATTAGAAGAACAGACACAGGCGATGACCGCCTTGCGAGATAACTTTGAAAAACAAGGTAAATCTCTTTTGCAAATGACTAGACGAAATGCAGAAATTGAATCAGAGAAGGCAGAATACCTAGAAATATTTTCAAGACACAATTTAGATTTACTTGCACTAAAGAAACCTGGTATGATAGAACTAAGAATGAACAATGCAAGTGAACTAGTAATGGAGGGCATAGAGGATGACACTAAAGAATTATATAATCTTACCAATCCTGATACTAACGACTAGTTGTTCGTTATTACCAACAAAAAAGATACAGATAGAATCTAAACCATTAGAGATTGAAATACTTCAACCTGATTTGCCTAGACCAGTGCAACTAACAGCACCGAAATGGTTTGTAGTATCAGAGGCGAAGATAGTAAATCCATGTAGAAGAACTATACCATATGAACCTAAGAAGTTCAACGATGAGGGTGTAGAACAATTCAAAAGACCAAAGACATGTGAGTTAGATGAAAGAGAGAATCCAGACTGGCCAGTAGGTTATACATACTATGACCAATTTATGGATGAAATGAGAAGAGTAAATGATGGTGAGATACTATTTGTTGCAACTACTATCGGTGACTACAAAGTCATGGCAGAAGATATGCAAGAGTTAAAGAGATACATCAAACAATTGGGAGAAGTTGTAATATATTATCGTAATGTGACCGTGAATGAAACCAATACAGACGAACAGAATTAACAATACTTATTCACCTTGTAGAGGAGATTATGTCAATGTCTTCCCTACAACTATATTTCAAGGAAAAGTAAATCTAAATCATACAGAGGTTGCACACCACTGTAGAAATATAATAGACACATTACCGAAAGGTGACCCACTAACAGAATACACCACATACTTTTATCCTGATGCAAGAGAACAGACACACCAACAACCTTGGTATAATGACTTTGCAAATCAGATGAAAGATACCTATGTTGAGTTTTGTAGAAGTCAATACAATTTAGATTTTACAGATGTCAATAGACACGATATACATTTCTTTGCATGGGTGAATGTATACAATGAACCACATGACCATGAATGTCATAATCATGTTAAGTCTAGACTATCAGGCACATACTATGTCTCAACGCAAGACTCATCAGAACCAATCAAGTTCTGGAATCCTAATATGCCTGCATTACATAGTCAGTCAGGTAATGATGATGAGATGAGACCAGAAGACTCACAATATGAATTTACTGGTCGACAACATACATCATTCAACTTTCACCCACAAGATGGTGACTTTTTATTGTGGCCATCGTATCTAATGCATAGCGTACCAAAGGGTCACCCACGAGAAAATGAATCTTATGAACGCATAAGTATATCCTTTAACTTACAACACGCCGAAGATTTAGAATCATATCATCATGGCGACCAATTTGATTATGGAGTTTTGACATGAACCACATAGATGACATCAACAGAATAGTAGATTACGATGAACTATACAAAATGAGAGGTTCATTTGATAATCATACATTCGATGGTTTCTCAATTGTGATAGATGACTTCTATGAAAATGCAGAAGACTTACACGAGTTCTTAATCAACAGACAATACCCATTATGGAAATATAATCCTGAATCTAACACACGCAATGGTATAGATTACTTCGACTGTAGAATTGTAGACAAGGTTGGTCACCCAACTAGATTATATGAAAACTCTCAACAGAGATTATTAGATTTATGCAGACGATATTTCTTCAAAGGTCATTATGATTGGTCACGCCTATATGAGTTCAACTGTTTCAAGACAGCAGAAGTATTTGATAAGAAGATGCAACACTATCCTCACATTGATAGTGCATTGAATACGCCAGACCATTTGTCTACACTCAACATGTTAGTCTATCTTGATAAACAAGAAGATGGTGGAACTGCAATATATGATGGTGAATGGATTACTAACGATGAGAACATGGCATTATTATATCCTGTAGAAGAGAGATTCAACATAAGAAAAGTTATACCTGCGAAGTTCAATCGATGTGTGATATTTCCTGGTAATTGTATGCATGGTGCATATATAGAAGACTATCATAGATACTTAGAAAACTGGAGATTCACGCAAGTGACTTTCTATCACCCAAAAGGAGATGACAATGGTTATTAATTTAGGAACATATGCACAATCAAAGATGGATGGTGCAGAAGAACAAACAGAATCAGAAGTTGTTGTAGACAAATATTCAGGCGAAGAGTTTGAAATAGAACGCAACAGTGATTTCATTACGATAATACCACACATAATTACACCAGCGGGTTGTGACCATATCATAGAACAATTTCTAAACTTACCGTTTACTGAATGTGATTATGCAAACTCAGAGGTGACACCACCAGATGAGATAACAGAAAGAAACTTATCATACAAATATGAGGCAGACCATAACAAAGACCATGCGACTATCGCCGATGGTTCAAAAGAATACAATGCAGTATTAGAAGTCATGGGTCATTTGATACCAGACCATCCTGACTTTAGAAGAATTACATACATGCAAATTGTTCACTACAAAGAAGATTCATTCTTCCCTTTTCATAGAGATGTTGCAGAAGATACAGACTTTGGAACATGTATCATGCAACTCAATGATGACTACAAAGGCGGTCAACTCAATGTGCAAGGTAATCTAGTTGCAAAAGATATAGGAACAATTACATTCTTTAACAATTCTACAAAAATGTGGCATGGGGTTGAACCGATATATGAGGGTCAACGATTTGTTCTACTGATATGGTTCGGTAGAGATGAACACGAGAGAGAAGAATAATGGCAGATAATAGAGAAACAGTAAAGAACAGAGTAGAATTACCATGGGATGATTCGACTGGTGAACATATAAGAATACTAGATGGTATTATTGGTGATGATGTATGTGATGAATGTATCCGTATATTTGATGAACATGAAGAACATGGTCTAACTCATACACGAAGAGACTATGGCGCTCATATCGCACAGAGGTCAGATACATCAATATTCATTACAGAGATGGACACAATGACTAATGGTGCAATCAGAGATATAGGTGATTGGATTCACAATGATGTGATAGAATCATGGCAAATAAGATATCCTGTAATTGACTCAGGTGTTTATAGTGGTCTTTATAATGCACAAATGAAAATGCAAAAGACAAGACCAAGTGAAGGATATCATAACTGGCATTTCGAAGGTGGTTCAAGTGCATATGATAGAACAAGTATACTTGCATACATGGTGTATCTAAATGATGTAGAAGATGGTGGTGAAACAGAATTCTTATATCAAGGTGTAAGAGTATCGCCAGTGAAAGGAAGATTTGTATGTTGGCCAGCTGGGTTTACTCATGTGCATAGAGGTAACCCACCATTGCAAGATACTAAGTATGCAATCACAGGATGGATTAACTATCTTCCTTAAAAAAAGTGGTTGAAAGAATGACATACATATATTATAATTATATACATGGGAACGATAAATTTAGTAGGTAGTTTACGATATGATATGACTGGTCGAAAGAGAAAGACCAAATCATTAAAGACTAAATCTAAACGAACTATATATAATGAACTAATCGCAACTCAACAAAGACAATATGATAAAGTGGTCAAAGAAGTTGCACAACAATATCCTAGTTTTGTATCGAAGAATACAACTGGTGCGATTACACCAAAGA
>Ga0209503_10000376_pt1 | contig 29274 bp, 31 predicted proteins | sample SouAtlMetagenome_2_FD_187448 | JGI IMG/M metagenome (GOLD analysis project Ga0209503, IMG submission 187448) | Marine eukaryotic phytoplankton communities from Atlantic Ocean - South Atlantic ANT15 Metagenome (SPAdes) (version 2) | ecosystem: Environmental > Aquatic > Marine > Oceanic | place... | reverse complement strand
CATAAATGATGTGAAATTAGATAACACAGAAATCATAAACTTAAGCAGAAATGTTGAACACAAGTACATAGGATTATTAGGTGGCATAATGGATCAATTCACGATACTTAACGCAAAAAAAAATAAAGCGATTTTACTAAACTGCGAAAATTTAAAAACCGAATTTATTAATCTTGAACTTGGAAAATACAAGCTTTTGCTAATTGATACAAACGTAAAACATAATTTAGCAAATACAGAGTATAACAAGAGAGTTTCAGAGTGTAAAAAATCATTGGAAATAATAAATAAAGAAAGAAAAAAAGATTACCATAATTTATCTCAAATTTCAATCAGTGATATAAATAAGTCAAAAAATAAACTATCAAAAACTCTGTACAAAAGAGTATCTTATGTTATTAAAGAAAATATAAGAACAATCAAATCTCGTGATTTATTAGAAAGTAAAAATTTGGTTGAATTTGGAAAGCTTATGTATGAATCACACGCTGGGCTTAAAAATGATTATGAGGTAAGCTGTAAAGAATTGGACTTCCTAGTGGAAAAAACAAAAAATAATGAGGAAATATTAGGAGCTAGAATGATGGGTGGTGGTTTTGGAGGCTGCACCGTTAATTTGGTAAAGTCTAGTGCAATTAAGAGCTTTATTAATTCGATTGAAGAAGAATATTTTTATAAATTTGCGTTAAGATTAAAAACAATTATTGCTGACCCCGGATCGGGAATAATAGTTAAAAAATTTTAAGTTAATTATGGCTAAGACTGTAAGTGAGGCGATTAAATACAGAAGATCTGTTAGAAAGTATAAGGAAATAGAATTAGATGAAAATAAGGTTGTGAATTGTATTAAAAATGCAACTTTAGCCCCAAACAGCAGCAACATGCAACTCTGGGAATTCTATCATGTCACAGATAAAGAAATATTGAAAAAATTATCCAAAGCATGCTTTAATCAAAATGCTGCAAGAACTGCAATCAATATGGTTGTTTTTGTTACTAGAAGAGATAAGTGGAAGCAACGTGCTAAACAAAATTTAAACTTTCTTGAAAAAATGTTTACTGAGCAAGAAAATGAAGGAGTTGATGTTTCTCGAAGGAGAAAAGTATCAAAAAGATATTACAAAAGACTAATGCCAACTATTTATATAGATTTTTTTGGAATTATGGGGTATTGTAAAAAATTATTATCATTTTTTATAGGATTATTTAGGCCCATATATAGAGAGGTTTTATTTTCAGATTTGAAAGTTATTACTCATAAAAGTATGGCATTAGCTGCCCAAAATTTTATGTTAAGTATGTCTGAAATTAGTTATGATACGTGCCCAATGGAAGGATCTGATACAGAAAGAGTAAAAAAAATTTTAAAACTTCCAAGAAAAGCCGAAATTAATATGATAATAGCTTGCGGAATTAGATCTGAAAAAGGTGTCTATAATGAAAGATTTAGAGTGCCATTTGAGGAAGTTTATAGAAAAATATAAAAAATGAAAATGAAAACACTACTATTAAAAATATTATTACTGTCATTTGTTTTTTCTAACGCTCAGGATGATATATTATTAAATGCTTCAAATTCAATTAAAATTGATGAATTAAAGGAAAAGCTATACAAATATTCATCTGACGAATTTGAAGGGCGTGGAACTCCAAGTAAAGGTCAGAAACTTGCTGTTGAATATTTAGCTAATCATTATAAGAATTTAGGGATTCCATCTGTAAAAAAGAATAGTTATCTTCAGGCTGTTCCACTACAATTAGAAAGTAAGCCTGAAATAAGTTTATCTATCTCTGATAATAATTTTACTTATTATGATGATTATATTTCATATTCCAACGGTGCTGATATGAATTATGATTCGGTTGAAATGATATTTATTGGATACGGAATTGACGATCCAAAATATAGTGATTATAACGATAAGGATGTAAAAGGAAAAATTGTTGTGGTTTATGGTGGTGAGCCATTGAATAAGAATGAAGATTATTTTATAAACGGGAATAATAAATCTAAATGGTCTAATTCTAGAGAAGAAATAAGTCTAAAGAAAAATGTCGCTAAAAGAAAAGGTGCTTTAGCAATGATATTGGTTGACGAATCACTTCATAGAAAATATAGATACAGATATCAATACAGTGATTCTGGAAAAGGTGAACAAAGAATGGCATTGGGAAATGATCAGGAAAATAATTTTCAAGTATTATTATTCTCAAAAAGACATAAAGAATTCTTATCTGATGATGATTTAAGATTAACTATGAAATTTAAAAAAAATGTAAGAAAATTTACTGCTGATAATGTAATAGCTTATATAAAAGGAAGTGAATTTCCAGATGAGTATATAATTTTAACCGCCCATCTTGATCATGTAGGTATTCAAAATGGTGAGATTTATAATGGAGCAGATGATGATGGTTCTGGAACTGTTGCAATGTTAGAAATTGCTGAAGCTTTTACACTAGCTAAAGAACAAGGTTATGGACCTAAAAGATCAATTGTTTTTTTGCATGTTACAGCAGAAGAAAGAGGATTACTTGGGTCTCAATATTATGCTGATTATGAACCACTTGTCCCCTTAAAGCAAACAATTGCAAATTTAAATATGGATATGATGGGAAGAGCCGACCCAAACAGGGGGATTAGAAATCTTAATTATATATATATAATTGGATCAGATATACTGTCAAATGACTTGCATGATATTAATATGGATGCCAATAGTGACTATGCAAACCTAGAACTTGATTTTAGATTTAATGACATTAATGATCCAAATCAATTTTATTACAGATCAGATCACTTTCATTTTGTAAAAAACAACATTCCTGCTATTTTTTACTTTAGCGGAGTTCACGAAGACTATCATCAACCGACCGATACAGCAGAAAAAATTCTTTATGATATATATAAAAAAAGAGTGAAATTGATTTTCCACACAGCCTGGGATTTGGCAAACAATGATGAAAAAATAAGATTAAATAAATAAAATTTTATTTATTTTTTGTTATCACGATATTATATGCAGCAATAGCTGAAATCAGAGTAGGTATTGCAAAAACTAAAAAATTTATAGAAATACCTAAACCAGATGCAATTAAAAATCCTGCAGCCAAAGGACCCAAAACAGCACCAAGTCTGCCTGCACCTATACCCCATCCGATCCCTGTGGTTCTAAAATCATGTGGATAAATTCTGGCTGCTAATGAATATAATCCAACAAATCCACCTTGAATAGTAAATCCCAAAAAGGCAAAAATTAGTAGCATAATATCAGATCCTAGAAAAAATGTGATTAATGACATTATTATAGTTGTTGTTACTAAAAATAAAAATATTGTATTCTTTAACCCAAATTTAGTTGAAATGTACCCCTGGGTTATTATACCAAAAAAGGCGCCTAAGTTAAACACTGTTCCAGAATAAATACCTAAGGATAAGGATAGGCCTGCTTCAGTTACTAATTTAGGAATCCAACTTATTAAGAAGTATAGACATATAAAAGAGAAAAAAAATGCAATCCATAACCTAATGGTATTTTTAAAATAAGATTTAGAAAATAAATTTAATACTGCTGGGAAAGCTTTTGAAGTCAAATTTTGTTTAATTTTTGAATGACTATCATCTGATGAAATCAAATTTATTTGGTTAGAATAATCTTTTATTTTGTCTTTATTAAAAAAGACATCTGAATCAGAAATAAAGAAATATACAATAGGAATAAAAAAAGCTGAAAAAACACCAAAAATTATGAAGACATTTTGCCAGTTATAATTAACAATTATAATATTTGAAATATATCCAGCCAGTATAGCTCCAATAGGATATCCAGCCAAAACAAAACTTATCCAAAAGTCCTTTGATTTTTCAGGAGAGTATTCGGAAACAATTGAGACAGTGGTTGCCAATAAGGCTCCTATTCCAATACCTGTGAAAAATCTAAGTAAAATAAGTTGATAAATATTTATAGAAAAGCCTGTAAATAAAACGCCAATAGAAACTATGACTATACCTATTAATATTATTTTTTTTCTACCAATATTATCGGCATATGGGGCTAATAGTAATGCTCCAAGAGACATTCCAAGTAAACCCGAACTAAAAACCATTCCCAAAGTATCATCTGAAACTGACCAGGAAGACGCAATAAGAGGAGCCGTATATGAAATAACTAAAACATCCATTCCGTCTACTAAATTCAAAAAAAAGCATATCAAGATAACCACGAATGGGTAAAAACGCATAGATAAAATATCTGTAATTTTCAAAGTTCCATTTAGATTTTAAATGTTTAAAAAAACCCTCAATTTCTCGAGGGCTTACTTTTGGGTGGAAGACCGGATTCGAACCGGCGACCTCCTGAACCACAATCAGGCGTTCTAACCAACTGAACTACAACCACCATAATAGGAATGCAAATGTAATTTTTTTGATTATCTCTACAAAAAAGAAATATAAATTATTTCAAGTCAGAAATTTTATCGATTAAAGGAAGTCGTGAAGCTGTGAATCCTTCTGCATAATCTACCCCGGTTAATCTTCCAAGATCTTGAGCTCTGTATTCAATACTATCTAGGAAATTTTTGGTTGAAATTGGTGTATCATGTACGGTTTCATTACCATTATAAAATTGAGATTTAAATGCTTTGACTGCCTTTAGCTTAGTTTCAATATACCCAGTTATATCAACCACAAAATCAGGCTTTATATTTTTCCATTGAATATAGTGGTAAATGTTATCAGGTCTCCAAGGGGCTTGGTCAATACCTTGAACACTAGTTTTAATTTTTTTTAACCCACTTAAAAAACATGAATCAGTAACCAATTTGGCACCTTTTGGATGATCAATATGCCTATCATCAATAGCATTACACAAAATTATCTTTGGTCTATATTTCCTTATAATTTCGATTAATTTCATTTGATGAGCAGCATCGTTAGCAAAAAATCCGTCCTTAAAATTTAAGTTTTCACGAAAAGAAACACCCAATATTTTTGCCGCATCTTTGGCTTCTGAATCTCTTATATCTACACTACCTCTTGTGCCTAGTTCTCCCCTAGTTAAATCTAGTATTCCAACTTTTTTACCGTCAGAAATTTCTTTTGCTATAGTACCAGAACATCCTAGTTCTACATCATCAGGATGAGCACCTATTGCTAAAATGTCAATATTAAATTCACTCATTATTTACACTTATTTAAAGCTTGTTCAAAATCTTCTATAACATCTGGCACATCTTCAATACCTACAGAAAATCTTATTAAATTATCTGTAATTCCTTGAGCTAATCTATCCTCAGGAGTTAATAAATAATGGGAAGTTTCAGCAGGAGATAACATTGTACTTTCCACCCCTGCAAAACTCATTGAAGGGTTAATCATATTTAATGATTTTAAGAAAGACTTGGGATCAATTTTTTTATTTAATTCAAAAGAGATTACTGCACCAAATCCATCCATTTGTTTTTTTGCAATGTCATGACCCTGGTGAGAAGATAATCCAGGGTAATATATTTTATCTATGGATTGACAATCCTTTAAGTAATTAGCTAATTCAACAGCATTTTTTTGTTGAGCAAAAAATCTAACGGAAAGAGTTTTCATACTTCTCTCAAGTAACCATGCTGTATAATCGCTTAAGCTTCCGCCAATGTTTTTTGATAAATTCCAAATTATCTCTCTATGTTCACTGCTTGCAGCAATAGCACCAGCACAAATATCACTATGGCCACCAAAATACTTTGTTGCACTTTGCAGTATTATATCAATTCCTAAATCGTATGGTTTTTGAATTAAAGGGGTGGCAAATGTGTTATCAATAAAAGAAACAAAGCCATAAGCTTTTGACAAGTCGGCTACCTTTTTAATATCAACTATTTTTAAAAGTGGATTTGAGGGAGTTTCTATATAAATTGCTTTTGTATTTTTTTGAATTTTTTGTTCAAAATATTCAACCTCTAGTCCTTCTGTAAAAGAATATTCTATTCCATATCTTTTAAATTGAGCCTCAACTAAATTTCTAGTACCTCCGTATATATCATTTTGTAATATTATATGATCACCAGAGTTTAAAAATGCTAATAATGAGGTGCTTATCGCTGCCATTCCAGATCCAAAAATCATAGCATCTTCAGTACCCTCTAGAGCGGCTATTTTTTTTGATAAAAACTCTTGGTTTGGAGTTGAACTGTACCTTGGATATCTATCTATCTCTTTGTCAATATATTCGTATGAAGTACCTGGATAAATGGGAGAGACAGAACTTCCATATAGTTCGTCTTTAACTTGACCCACATGGGTACATATGGTATTAACTCCTTTGTAAATTTTTTCATCAGACATGAGGAGTCTAATTTAACGATTATTTTTTAGATATTTTTTATATTTTGGATAGGCAAGTAACGAAAGTATTAAAATAATTGCTAGAGTGATGCCAATAAAAACAACACTTATTTCTTGATCATCTTTTGCGTAAGAGTGCAAACCTGCTAAATAAAAGTTTACTCCAAAATATGTCATAATAATTGATCCAAAAGACAGAATAGAAGCTACATTGAATGCGAAATTGCTTTTTAAACCAGGAATAAGTCTCATGTGAAGAACAAAGGCGTATACCATTATGCTAATCAGAGCCCAAGTCTCCTTAGGGTCCCAACCCCAATATCTACCCCAGCTCTCATTTGCCCACATACCACCTAAGAAATTACCAATGGTTAGCATAACTAATCCAATGGTCATAGACATTTCGTTAATCAGCACTAGCTCTTTAATATTAATATTTAAAAGCTGTTTATTTTTATTATTTACCAATATCATAAGGATAAGAGAGACAATCCCTAATATCATACTTATGGTAAATGGACCATAACTTCCTACTATGACAGCTACGTGTATCATGAGCCAATAACTATCTAAAACAGGGACTAAATTAGCAATAGCTGGATCCATCCAACTCCAATGAGCAATCATTAAAATCATTGAGGTAACAAATGTTGTGGATGCTAAAGTAAGTTCACTTTTCTTTCCAAAATAGATACCAAATAACATGGTAGCCCAAGCAACATAAATCATAGATTCATATCCATCACTCCAAGGAGCATGACCTGAAATGTACCATCTAGATATTAATCCCAGTGCGTGAATAAAGAAAAAGAAATATATAATGTACTTTGATATATTAATAACCAGATCAACAAACCTGTTTCTGTTAAATATCTGAATAATTAAAGCGATAAAAAGAACAGTACTTACATATAGGTACCAGCTAAATAAATTTTTAAAAATATCATATCTGTTGTACAAGATTTCAGCATCAACTTTATTTTTAGATAACATTACGTCCGACCCAAACCTTTTTTGAGTATTTGTAATGGCTACTAAAATATCGTCTGCATCCTTAAAATCTCCGGAAATTTTTGCCTCATTTAAAAAATATAAATACGTTGTAAATCCGGTATTAATAAAGTTATAGTACAGGGAGTCTGTAAGCATTATCTCATTAAATCTATTCTCACTTGGAGAGATCCACCTATTATTTTCATCATTTGGAACTGGGAATAACTTTAAAGTAGTACCATTAACAGCATTATACAACAGATTAACACGCTGGTCTGTTTCTCTGAACTCTTTTTGAAAAGCATTAGGAACAGATGCTCTATACGCCTCTTCTAAATAAGGGCCCAACTTATATTCACCTCTTTCTGTGAAAAAATCGGCCAATGCTGCATGTTTTATATCTTTTGGCGCGCCAATTATACTTCTAATTGAATCCGCTTTTTTACTTTTTAGAAAAATTAAAGGAACACTATACCACAATAACGGACTTTCTTGCATTGATAAATAAACCTGATTGGAATCAAATTCATTGTAATGGTCTTTCTTGCTTAATTTCCTTAAAAGCTCAGAGGAATATGTGTTAACTGGCATCATTCTACCACCCAAGTCTTGTATTACTAGTCTTCCGAACTTATCAGCTTGAACTTTAGAAACTACATTTTTATCAAGGATAGAATCAATTTTTTCAATATCAGATTCCGATGAACTATGAATTCCAAATCCCTGGGCATTTAAAGAGAGGGAAAAAAGAATCAATAATGTAGTTACAAGCTTAGATTTATTATTTCGTGCAATCTCTAATTGTTTTTTTAATGAATCAAATCTTGTAAATCTTGCGAATAAAATCACAACTAAACCAAAATATAATAGAATATACCCAAGGTATGTTAGGAAAGTACCTAAGGAATCATGATTTACAGAAAGTATTGTACCCTTTTCGTCAGGATCAAATGAGGCTTGAAAAAATCTATAACCTTGATAATTTAATATATTATTCATAAAAATTTTGTAATCAAAAGATTCATCATCAATCACTGTAACTTCACTGGCAAAAGATGAATAACTCTTATCTGTTCCAGGGTATTTTTCGGCTATAAAATCATTTAATTTAATACTGAAGGGTAAATCGTATACTTTAGAACCGTATCTAATTGTAAAATCTTGTTCTCCAACTGTAAAAGTTTTAAAAGCATTATTAGTTCCTTTACCTCCTATAACCCTGACCGCTTTAGATTCATTTGGAGTTGTAATAACTAACTCCAAACCGTCCTGGTCAGACTTCAATAGTTCGGATTTTTTTACAATATCAAAAACTCCTTTAGTAACAGGTTTTGGAAAAACCAATTGCTGATTATTAATAATATATCGGGATCTTAGATTGAGAAGTTGATTAGTATCCTTTTCGAGAAATCCTTGGGTCATTGATGCCATTACAATGTACTCACCGTTATATGGTGAATCAATGTATAAATCAAGGTTTTCATCAAAAGTAATATTAACAGCTCCTTCAATAAAATTATTAAGTGTGTATAGGGTACCATGAATATTTTCAGTGGAACCTTCTTTTAAAAAATGGTTGTGAGGCATTCCGCCGGTTGATTCTACCATTTTTAAATAATAGTCACCATTTTCATCATAAACTATATCTTCCTCTGCACCATTAATGAATTCAGTTAATTTGATCGAAATTGGTTTATCTGCATATTCAGCATTGAAGCTAAATTTGTTTTCCATTCTTGGAGAAAAATCAACAGGCCTTTCGGTGAACCATCTCTGAGGTAATCCATCTATCACATAATCGCCATCAATGTAAACAGTTAAATAAGTTTTTTCAGACAAAAACGAATTTTCAGTGGCTCCTTCTCTGATACTCATAACCCCCTCGTAACTGATATAACGGGTAACAAAGGCTCCCACAAGAATAAAAATCCAAGACAAGTGTAGAACTAAGACTGGCCATTTTCTTTTGTTTAGCAACTTATATTTAAAAATATTTCCAATAAAGTTTACGACAAACAACAACATAATAGCTTCAAACCACCAAGCATTGTAAATATAATTTCTCGTCAAGGGTGTAGGGGATGTATCCTGTCCAGCATCAAGAAAAGTTCCTATCGCCATGGCTACGGCAAATACGATAAATAAAATACCTGTAAGTCTATTAGAAAATAAAATATTTTTTAATGTTTTCATATGGGATTTTATGGGCTACAAATTTAATACCATTTTGGCTTATTTTGTAGCTAATTATATTATTTATTTTGTAATTTTTAAGCAATAAATTTACTTATGATGAAAGTAACTGTCATCGGATCTGGTAATGTCGGATACCATTTGATAAACTTGTTTTATAATTCTAAGACTGTAGAACTATGTGAATGGTATTCCAGATCAATAAATAATGACAAAAGAGTAAGGGTAGTAAATAAGCTTGACATGCTAAGTAAATCAGACGTCTATATATTATGTGTCAGTGATGATTCTATATTTTCTGTTAGCAATAAATTATCCTTTGAGCAAAAATTAGTTGTTCATACTTCAGGAAGTACTCCGTTTAATTCGTTAAATAAAAAAAACAGAAGAGGTGTTTTTTATCCCCTTCAAACATTTTCAAAATCTAAAGAGTTAGATTATTCTGAAATACCAATATGCATAGAAGCTGAACATAAAAAAGATTTAGAAACACTTAAAATTTTATCAAATCAAATCGGTTGTAAATTTTACAATATAAGTTTTGAACAGAGAAAAACTCTACATTTAGCTGCAATAATCACAAATAATTTTACAAACTTCTTATTTGGATTATCTAAAGAATTGGTGGAAAACAAAGGTCTTGATTTTGATATTTTAAAACCCTTAATTAGGGAAACGGTCAATAAAATTCATAAATTAGACCCAATCCAAGCCCAAACAGGTCCTGCAAGAAGAAATGATTCAAATATTTTGAACATGCACGAAGACATGTTAACTGATGAAAATCAAAAAAAATTGTATAAGATTATTAGCGAAATGATTATAAATAAATATGAAAACTAATTATAAAGAAAATTTAATAAATATTAAAGCATTTATATTTGATGTTGATGGGGTTTTAACAGATGGTAAGCTACTAATTGCTGAATCTGGTGAACTTTTAAGAACGATGAATGTCAAAGACGGTTTTGCATTGAAATATGCAATTGATAGTGGCTTTAAAATTGGGATTATTTCAGGAGGTACCAACGAAGCCGTAAGGAAAAGACTCAGTAATCTTGGCATTGAAGAAATTCATTTGAGATCGCATGACAAAATTGTTCCTTTTAATGATTTCATAAAAAAACATGAGCTAGATCCAAAAAATATTTTGGTTATGGGCGATGATATCCCTGATATTCCAATAATTGAAGCTGCAGGGGTTGGATGTTGTCCACAAGATGCAGTTCCTGAAGTTAAAATGGTTTCTGACTATATTTCTCAAACCTCGGGTGGAATGGGAGCAGTCAGAGATGTCATTGAGCAGGTAATGAAGATTCAGGAAAAATGGATGTAAAAAAAATCAAATGGAGTAAAGAATATACTGTTCTTCTTTTAATAAATTTAGCCTACTTTTTATTTTTTCTTTACATAACTAAAAATTTCTAATTGTGCATAATATTGATTGGTTTGTATTGATCTTTACATTACTGGTGATTGTTGTTTATGGAACTATAAAAACAAGAGGAGCAGTAACAGCCAAAGAATATATTAAAGCTGGTAATAATGCGAAGTGGTGGACAATCGGTTTATCTGTAATGGCTACACAGGCAAGTGCTATCACATTTCTCTCAACTCCTGGTCAAGCTTATAATGATGGTCTAGGTTTTGTTCAATTTTATTTTGGAATTCCTATAGCTATTGTTGTAGTTTGTACAGTTTTTATCCCTATTTATCATAAGCTAAAAGTTTACACAGCCTATGAATTTTTAGAATCTAGATTTGATTTAAAAACAAGATCCTTAACAGCACTTTTGTTTTTGATCCAGAGGAGTCTTTCAGCAGGTATTACAATTTTTGCTCCAGCCATAATTTTATCAACGGTTTTGGGTTGGGATCTTTTAACTTTAAATATCCTTATCGGCTCATTAGTAATTATTTATACAGTTTCAGGAGGTACTAAAGCGGTGAATTATACCCAAAAATATCAAATGGGTATAATTTTATTAGGACTTGTTACAGTTTTGTACGTAATATTTAGCTTATTACCTGATGGAATAAATTTTAATAATGTAATAAAAATAGCTTCAGCAAATTCAAAAATGGAGGTGCTAAATTTCTCATTTGATTTAGAAAATAGGTATACAGTTTGGAGTGGAGTTCTCGGAGGAACTTTTTTAATGATGTCATACTTTGGAACTGATCAAAGTCAAGTTCAGCGTTATCTTTCAGGAAAGTCTTTGAAAGAAATGCAGCTTGGGATGATTTTTAACGGAATATTTAAAATTCCAATGCAGTTTTTTATTTTGTTTATTGGAGTAATGGTATTTGTATTTTATCAATTTAACCCCGCTCCACTTAATTTTAATCCACAAGGAAAAGCTATCATTTCAGGAACTATTTATGAGGTTGAATACAATGAACTTGAACTTAAATTGGAAGAGAATTTCAACAAAAAAACACTTATTATTGATAAGCTAGTCAATGAAGATTTTTCAAAAAAAAATCATACTATTGATGTATCAGAAAATGAAATTGTAAAGGAAAAAATTGACTTATTAAATGATTATGAAAATTCTTTAAGAGAGCAGGCTAAAATACTAATTGATAAAGCCTCATCAGAAAAAAACGAAAAAGTTGAAACTAATGATAAAGATTATGTTTTTATAAATTTTATTCTAAATAATCTTCCCAAAGGCTTAATAGGCTTGTTATTGGCTGTAATTTTAAGTGCAGCTATGTCGTCCACATCAAGTGAAATCAATGCTCTTGCTACAACAACCTCAGTTGACATACTTAAAAGGAATTTTAAAATAGTTGATGATAATAATATTGTTTATTATACCAAACTTATGACTTTATTTTGGGGTCTTTGCGCTATAGGTATAGCATGTGTGGCATTTTTAGCTGATAATTTAATTCAACTTGTAAATATTATTGGATCAATATTTTACGGAAATGTTCTAGGAATTTTCCTAATTGCATTTTTTATTAAACACATTAAATCCAATGCAGTATTTATCAGTGCAATAATTACACAAGGCGTCATTTTATTTGCTTGGTACTATGACTGGATGCCATTCTTGTGGTTAAACGTATTTGGTTGCGCATTGGTTATAATTATATCCAGCTTAGCGCAGAAAATGATAAGAAATTAGAGTTTTTTCGACCACTCAAGAATCGATTCTTTATTCATTTTGATATAATCTTGATTATCAGCTTTGACAGATAGATCCAATGATTTTTTTGCAGTTTTAATAGCATCTGAAAATTTACTATTGGCAGCCATGATAAGAGATTGTTGTCTTAAATGATAAAACCTCGGATTATCATACATTTCTATTGCTTTATTTATCCATTCTAATGCAACATCTAATTTTATATTTTCTTGCCTGTAATAAACCGCAGCCGAATAATAATCTGAGGGTTCTGGAGATTCATTAATTACGTCAATAATGCTCTGCTCTACCATTTTTCTAGTTGGTACAGAGATTTTCATGAATACTGTTGTATCATCCCATGAAAATGTCATATCAACATCATTGTTGGTTAAATTACTAAATCCAATTGTAAAAGTTTCAATAAAGCTTTTTCCGGTTAAATCAATTGTCTTGAAATCCGATTGAAAAATAATCTTATCCTCATCCCAGTTTTTTGGAACACCCCAAACATCAGTATCAGAATATAACATTATTTTCCAACTGTCTTTTTCAGGAATTGAAAAGATTGAATACATTCCAGATTTTATTAATTTTTCGTTAATTACAACATCAGTAGAAAAACTAATTTTTGTACAGTTATCTGCTCCAGTTCTCCAAATTTTTCCGTAAGGAACTACGCCACCATATATAGTTCTACCTCTCATCGAGGGTCTGCTATATTGAACTTCAATTTCTGTCAAACCAACTACTTGATTCAACTTTGATGCTGGACTAGTTCTAGGTGTATTTATTTGTGAGTAATTGCAAAAACTTGCAAAAAACAAAATAGTAAAAAAAATAGCTCTCATTTTTGTAAAATAATTTTATATTCGAAGTTAGGTTCAAATTTAAAAAATTATTATGAATAAATATATTATAGAGTTTATAGGTACATTTTTTTTAATACTAATTATTGGTCTTACGGCAAATCCAATAGCAATTGGTCTTGGCTTAGCTGTTTTGATATATATGGGTGCTCATATTTCTGGTGCGCATTATAATCCAGCTGTGAGTTTAGCCATGTACATTAATAAAAAAATTGATGCAGTTGAATTGGGAAAATACGTTTCAAGCCAACTAATTGCTTCTATAGCAGCAACATACTTCATTGAACAAATTGGCAAAGATTCTTTCACTGTAATTTCGAATACAAATAATATTAACCATTTTTTCATTGCAGAAATTTTATTTACTTTTTTACTTGTTTTCGTTATACTAAATGTTGCATTAAGTAAAAACCTTTCTGGAAATCAATTCTATGGGCTGGCAATCGGATTAACGGTTACTGCTGGGGCTTTTGCTGTTGGAGATATTTCAGGAGCAGTATTCAACCCTGCGGTTAGTTTTGGACCCTCATTTTTTAATATTATTGATCCCGAGGTGGTTGGAAATAATATTTCATCAATTGATTTTTTCGGATATTACTTATTAACAGGTGTAGTTGGTTCGATTATTGCTTCATACTTATTCAAAAAAGTTATAAAATAAATGCATTTTGACGAAGAAAAAATTGAGAATCTAGAGAAAATTTTCAGGATTAATTTAATTAATTCTTGTTCAGGCTATAAGGCAGCAAATTTAATTGGTACTATTTCTAACTCTGGAGATAAAAATTTAGCCATTTTTAGTTCGGTTGTTCATCTTGGATCTAATCCACCTTTACTTGGTTTTTTTTTAAGACCAACCGAAATTGTTCCAAGACATACCTATTTAAATATCAAAGAAAACTCCTATTATACAATTAACTCTGTTGAAGAAAATTTTGTAGAAAAAGCACATCATACATCTGCAAAATATGATCGTGGTGTCTCAGAATTTGACATTACCCAAATTGAATCAGAAATTATTAACGATTTTCCGTCTCCTTATGTTAAAACATCATCAATCAAGATTGGAATGAAGTTTGTAGAAGAGATTAAAATCAATTACAATAAGTCAAGATTAATTGTGGGTAAAATAATTGAATTAAATGTGGAAGAAGGTCTTATTTCTGATGACGGATTTATTAATTTAAATAAAGCCAATATTGCTACTATAAGTGGATGTGACGGATATTCGTTTCCTAAACAAAACTCCAGAAAGGGTTATCAGAAACCTAAGATCAATTGAAAAAATCTTTCTTACCCGAGAAAACATGTCCAGTTTGTAACCTCCCTTTTAAGTGGAGAAAAAAATGGAAAAGAGACTGGGAAAATGTGATTTATTGTAGTAAAAAATGCAGTAAAATTGGAAGAAATAAATTTAATATTTCCTAATCAACTATTTGAAGATAACCCACTTTTCAATTATAATGTAAAAACTTATTTAATTGAAGAGAACTTGTATTTTAAGCAATATAAGTTTCACAAAAAAAAGATATTTTTTCATAGGGTTAGTATGAAAAAATACTACAACTATTGCTTAAAAAATTTTGAAGAAGTTGAATACATTGAATCTATAGATAAAAGATCAGACATAAGATTTTTTTTAAGAGAATTAAAAAATAAAAACATTAGCTGTATTAACTATATTGATCCATGTGATTATTGGTTAAATGAAAGGATGAGGGATGCTAACAGCTTTGTTAAACTAAATTGTTTAAGCACTCCACAATTCATAAATACAGAGGAAGATAATTTAAAATTCTTTAATCCCAATAAAAGCAAATACTTCCAAACCAGTTTCTATAAATCTCAGAGAAAAAAATTAGATATATTAATGACTGATGGTGAACCTCAAGGTGGAAAATGGACATATGATGATGAAAACAGAAAAAAGTATCCTAAAAATAAAATACCCCCAAAGATAAGCTATCCCTCCTCTGATTCTATTGAGCATGATGAAGGTCTTAAATATGTAAAGAAATACTTTAAAGAAAATTACGGGAATATTGACGATTCAATCTATTACCCTAATGACTTTGAATCTGCAAAAATTTGGTTACGAAGTTTTCTTAAGGAAAGATTTGTTGAATTTGGTGATTATGAAGATGCTATTGTTCAAGATGAATTAATACTAAATCATAGCTTACTTTCGCCTATGATAAACTCTGGACTTTTAACGCCTCATCAGGTGTTAAAAGAGCTTAATGATTATGCTGTAAAAAATAGTATTCCAATAAACTCATACGAAGGAATTATACGTCAAATTATAGGGTGGAGAGAATTTATTCGTGGTATATACATCTGCAAGGGAACAATCGAAAGGACGAAAAACTTTTGGAATTTTAAAAGAGAAATGCCCAAAGCTTTTTATGATGCATCTACAGGCATAAAACCTGTAGATGATTGTATTAAAAAAGTTACTGAACACGCATATTTACATCACATTGAACGGTTAATGATTTTAGGTAATTTCATGTTCCTTTGTGAAATTAATCCTGACGGTGTTTATAAGTGGTTCATGGAATATTTTATCGACTCCTATGACTGGGTAATGGTACCCAATGTGTACGGAATGAGTCAATTTGCTGACGGAGGATTAATGTCTACAAAACCCTACATAAGTAGCAGCAATTATATCATGAAAATGAGTGATTATAAAAAAGACAATTGGCAAGAAGTATGGGATGGTTTGTATTGGAGATTTATATACAAAAACCAATCATTTTTCAAGTCAAATCCAAGGCTTTCAATGATGGTAGTTACGCTAAATAGAATGAAAAGTGAAAAACTTAACAGGCATCTTGAGATATCTGAAACATTTTTATCAAACTTAAAATGATTTATAATTCAACATACAATGATATCGAAAAGGATATTGAGACAGATAATATTCTGGGTAAAAAATTTGGTTTAATTAAGTCAATTAGGCTAAACGGGATTGGCTCTAAAAGACTTATAGTTAATGAACTAAGTCATGGATTTAAAAAAATAATTGATCAAAAAAATGATTTAATTTATTCGAATATTGAAATAAGAAAAAAAGGTATAATTGTTTACATTGCTGAAGGTCAAAAACGATTCACTTGGGTTATCCCATTTTATAAATTGATAATTTATAAAACCCCTACATTCTCCATACATGCTGAGGGAAATTATATCAATTATAGCAATTCTTTAAACCGAAAAGAAAACCTTTTGTTTTTCAAAAAAATTATGGAGCACAAACTTAACTTCACAAAACATAATCATATCATATAATTTGAAAAATTTAAATGGCATAGATATTGATAGAATCATTGAGATGGCATGGGAAGACAGAACAACCTTTGATGCCATTTATGAAATATATGGCTTAGATGAATCTCAAGTTATCTCAATAATGAGAAAAAATTTGAAGTTATCAAGTTTTAAGCTTTGGAGAAAAAGGGTTAGCGGAAGAAAAACCAAACACCAAGCAAAAAGAAGTTTTCAGGTTGGTAGGTTTAAATGTTCACGGCAAAAAAATATAAGTCAAAATAAAATAAGTAAAAGAAATGGAAGTAATAGAAAAAGCAATTGAATTTGAAAACAGGAAGCATACCTATAAAAGTACAAATGAAAAAATAGTTGCTTCTAGACAAATTAAGAACCTAATTCTTGAGTTGAATGAGGTTTATAAAGAAAATAATGACTCTGAAATAATGGATATAATGAAGAGACTTACTGTTATTAAAAGGAAAGTTGAAAAAAGACTCAAAGGTAGACCACAAGCATAATGAAAAGGATATTAGTTGTAGGTGGTACCAAAGGAATCGGAAAAGCAATTGTAGACGAATTAGTTGAAAACAATAGCATAACTTGTTTGAGTAGAAATAGTACAGATTTTACACATCCAAATTATACTCACGTTGAATTTGATGCAACCAAAGAAGAATATCCAGATTTGGAAAACTTAGATACTTTAATTTATTGTCCTGGAAGCATTAATCTAAAACCTATTTCAACTTTAAGCACAGATGATTTTAGAAACGACTTCGAGATTAACGTAATCGGAGCTGTTAAAGCAATAAAAAAATATCTGCCCATTCTAAAAAAAGCTAATCACCCAAGTGTTTTACTTTTTAGTACTGTTGCTACTAAATTAGGTATGCCCTACCACGCATCGGTTTCTGTTGCAAAATCAGGTGTTGATGGGCTTGTGAAGACATTAGGTGCTGAATTAGCCCCTAAAATTAGGATAAATGCGATAGCCCCAACTATAACCAAAACAGATTTGGCTTCAAAAATTTTAAGAAACGAAAAAGTTATTGAAAATATGATTGAAAGACATCCATTAAAGAAGATCCTTTCGTCTACTGAAGTAGCTAAAATGGCGTCCTTTTTGGTTTCTGATGATTCTTCGTCAATCTCAGGTCAAATTTTCAATATGGATGCAGGTATAGTTTCTTTTAAAAGTTAATTATGATGAAAATTTTAAATATAATATTAGCACTTATAATTTCAGTAATTAGTAATGGTTACGACAATGATAATTCAAAAAAACTACCTATGTATTTATACGATATTTCAATTAATGACATTGAAGGAAAAAAAATAAATCTTAATGATTTTAAGGGAAAATACGTTTTATTTGTAAACGTTGCTTCTAATTGTGGTTTTACAAGGCAATATAAAGACCTACAGGAATTATATGATGCCAATTCCGATAAACTTGTTGTTGTTGGAGTTCCATGTAATCAATTTGGCGCTCAGGAACCAGGAACAGAGGAGCAAATATCAATTTTTTGCTCAGAAAAATACAATGTAACTTTCCCCATGACTGAAAAGGTATCTGTTAGAGGCCCAAATCAACATTCTTTATATAAGTGGTTGACTTCCAAAGAAATGAATGGAAGAAAAAGTTCAAGTGTTAAGTGGAACTTTCAAAAGTATTTAGTTGATAAAGAGGGTAATTTAATCGATTACTGGTATTCACTAACCAGTCCGATGAGCTCTAAAATCACTAACTATATCAAATGAAAATTTTCAGGCTTAAAAAATCCCAAAGCCTCCCCATTACAATTGAAGAGTGTTGGGAATTCTTTTCTAATCCCAAAAATCTAAAGATAATTACACCTGACTATATGGGTTTCAATATAGTTGACGTTGAAAACACAAAGATGTATTCTGGTCAAATTATAAAATATAATGTTACTCCACTTTTTGGTATAAATATGAGATGGGTTACAGAAATATCTCATGTTAAAAAAAATAGTTTTTTTGTTGATGAACAAAGATTTGGGCCATATAAATTCTGGCATCATAAACACATGTTTAAGGTTATTGATGGTGGCGTTAAAACGATCGATCTTCTAGACTATTCATTACCTATGGGGCCTATTGGCAGATTATTACAACCAATATTGATCAAACCTAAAATTGAGGAAATTTTTGAATATAGAAGGAAAAAGCTAATTGAAATTTTTGGTGAAATTTAATGGAATCAATAAATATTTTTTGGTTTAGAAGAGATTTGAGGCTGTATGACAATATGGGTTTGTCGAAATCAACAGAGGGAAATTTAAAAGTATTTCCTTTATTTATTTTTGATACTAACATTACAGATAAACTTCCGAGAAATGATAGTAGAATTAACTTTATTTATGATAGCATTTGTAGAATCAATGAAGAATTGACCGATAGCTATAAATCTGCATTAAATGTCTACAAAGGGGATCCTTTAGAAATATTCAGAAATTTAATTCAAAATTTTAAAATCAATACGGTATATACCAATAATGACTATGAGCCTTACGCAATAAAAAGAGATGATTCATTAAAAAAAATGCTTAAAAATAATGGTGTTGAATTTAAATCCTTTAAAGATCAGGTAATATTTGAAAAAAAGGAAATAGTAAAGGATGATGGTAAACCATATGTCGTCTACACGCCCTACATGAGAAAATGGATGAATTCTCTTAAAAATGATATCACAGTATTAGAGGAGAAAAAAAATATCAAAAATTTCTGTCATAAAGCAGATTCTAAGTTATTAAAGATAGAAGATTACGGTTTTGTAAAATGCAAAACTAAAGTTTTAGATTTCAAACTCAATAAAAATATTGTCAAATACTATTCTGACAGAAGGAATTTCCCAAGTCTTGATTCAACTTCAAAAATAGGCCCATTCCTAAGGTTTGGGATCATAAGTATCAGAAAAATTGTTAAAGGAATTATCAACTTTAATGATGATACCTTTCTTAAGGAACTGGTGTGGAGAGAATTCTTTATGCAAATATTATATAATTTCCCACATACGGCTAAAAATAGTTTTAAACCAAAATATGATAAGATTGTATGGTTAAATGAAGTTGATAAATTTGAAGCATGGAAAAACGGAAAAACCGGATTTCCTATTGTAGATGCAGGTATGATAGAACTTAATAAAACAGGCTTTATGCACAATAGGGTTAGAATGATTACTTCTAGTTTTTTATGTAAACATTTACTTATTGACTGGAGATGGGGTGAAAAATATTTTGCTCAAAAATTAAATGACTATGAAATGGCAAGCAATGTTGGTAATTGGCAATGGGCAAGCGGATCCGGAGTTGATGCGGCTCCTTATTTTAGAATATTCAATCCCCATACGCAGATAACTAAATTTGATAAAAGCAAAGAGTACATAAAAAAATGGGTAGATACAGAGTCTTCAACATATCCTGATGAAATTATTGATCATAAATATGCGAGGATGAGATGTTTAGAAACTTACAAGAAATATTTGGACTAAAATTATTATATTTAGTTAAATACATCTCAATGAAATATCCCATACTTAAGCTTGTTTTTATACTTACAATTTGTCCTTTAGTTCATTCTCAAAGTTTAGACAAAACAAAAAAAGATATAATTCTTTCAGTCGAAAATCATAAAGATCAGATTTTATCGATTAGTGATAAAATTTGGAATCTTGCAGAAATATCATTCAAAGAGTTTGAGTCTTCAAAACTTCTTTCTGATTACGCTGAAAAAAATGGGTTTAAAGTAGAAAAAGGAGTAGCTGGAATGCCCACGGCGTTTGTTGCGTCATATGGCTCAGGAAAACCGGTAATAAGCGTATTAGGCGAATTTGATGCTTTACCTGGACTATCTCAGGATACAAGCCCCAATAAAAAACCTTTGATACAGGGTGGAAATGGACATGGATGTGGTCATAATATGTTTGGTGCTGCCAGTTTAGCTTCAGCTATCGCAATTAAAGAGCAAATCGAAAAAGGTAATCTTAACGGAACTATTAAATTTTATGGTACCCCCTCTGAAGAAAAGTTTTTTGGCAAAATCTGGATGGTTGAGGAAGGTTTGTGGGATGATGTAGATGTTAATATAAGCTGGCACCCTGCAGCTTCAACGGAAGCTGATGTTCAAACGTCATTGGCCTTAATTGATTTTAAAGTTGAATTTTTTGGTCAAGCTGCACATGCTTCAATGGATCCCTGGAATGGAAGAAGTGCCTCTGACGCTTTGGAGTTGTATACAAATGGTATAAACTATTACAGAGAACATGTTAAACCCACTGTTAGGATGCATTATCATATTCAAGACGGAGGTAAAGTTGTGAATGTAGTCCCTGACTACTCTAAAATTTGGGTAAGGGTTAGGGATACTAAAAGATCTGGAATGAAACCTGTTTATGAAAGGGTTGTGAAAATGGCAGAGGGAGCAGCGATACTGGCAAATGTTGATTATAAAGTATCACTAATTTCTGGAATTTATGAAGTCCTGGTTAATAGAACTGGAGGTGAATTATTACAAAAGAACCTTGAACTATTAGGACCTATAAACTATACGGAAGAAGAAATAAGATTTGCAAAAGAAATACAGGCCTCAACAGGAAAATCACAGCTAGGAATTGATGGAACTATTAAACCTATGAGGGAAACTCTAGAAAATCCTGGAGGTGGCTCCACAGATGTTGGCGATGTAAGCTGGAATGTACCAAATATAAATTTAGGAGTCACTACTGCCCCGATAGATACCCCATGGCATTCATGGGCCGTCGTAGCTTGTGGTGGAATGAGTATCGGGCATAAAGGTACGATATATGCGGCCAAAGCGATGGCGATAACAATGTCAGATCTATATAAAGATGAAAAGTTGATAAAAAATATTACCAAGGAATATTTACAAAGGAAAGGTGATGAAAAATACGAAGCTATGATCGATGGACCAGCTCCTATTAATGACAACTAGATCCGTTCAATTAAAGCACCCAAGGCTTTTAGTCTTTTGTCAATATTTTCATAACCCCTATCAATTTGCTCAATGTTTTGTATTGTTGATTCCCCTTGTGCAGAAAGTGCAGCGATGAGCAGAGAAATTCCTGCTCTAATATCAGGTGAACTCATGGAAGTTGCTTTTAAAGAAGATTTGAAATCATGTCCAATTACGGTTGCACGGTGAGGATCACATAAAATTATTTTAGCTCCCATATCAATTAATTTATCGACAAAAAATAATCTACTTTCAAACATTTTTTGATGAATTAATACACTTCCTCTTGCCTGCGTAGCAACAACTAGAATAATACTAAGTAAATCAGGGCTAAAGCCAGGCCAAGGAGCATCAGAAATTGATAAAATAGAGCCATCTATATAATTTCTAATTTCATATCCGTTTTTATGTTCAGGAATAACTATATCATCGTTTTCCTTTATTAAGTTAATCCCTAGTGATCTAAATACATTGGGAATTACCCCCAAATTATCCCAGCTAACATTTTTAATTCTTATACTACTTTTTGTCATAGCAGCTAGTCCAATCCAACTACCTATTTCTATCATATCAGGTAAAACCGAATGTTTTGCACCTCCCAAAGTAGAAACCCCGTTAATAGTTAGTAAATTTGACCCAAGACCTTGTATGTTGGCTCCCATATCGATCAAAAGCCTACACAACTGCTGAATATAAGGTTCACAAGCTGCGTTATAAATAGTTGTTTCACCCTCGGCAAGAACTGAGGCCATTAAAACATTAGCTGTTCCTGTTACCGAAGCCTCGTCTAGTAAAATATAAGTTCCCCTAAGTTTCTTAGATTCAACCCCGTAGAAATAATCCTCTTTGTTATATGTAAATCTGGCTCCTAATTTGATAAGTCCTTCAAAATGGGTGTCTAATCTTCTCCTTCCAATCTTATCTCCGCCAGGTCTTGGTATATATGCTTTCCCAAATCTGGCCAAAAGAGGACCTACTATCATTATTGACCCTCTCAAACTTTTTCCGTCAGTCTTAAATTGTTCAGAATTTAAATAGTCTAAATTTATATTATCAGCTTTAAAAGAAAAGGTGTTAGGCTTGATTTTATTTACCTCCACTCCTAATGAAATTAAAAGAGTAATAAGCTTGTTTATATCAATAATATCTGGAATATTACTAATAATTACCTCCTCAGCTGTTAATAAGGTTGCGCATATAATTTGGAGCGCTTCATTCTTGGCTCCCTGAGGGGTAACATCACCCTTTAATCTTTTACCACCTTGTATTTTAAAAGCTTGCATCTGCGTTAAAAACTAATATCTTTTCCTATTTTTATTATTTTTCTTTTGAAATTTCTTGTTGGAAAATTTTTTCTTGGATCTTAAAAGAAGTGAAGAGTCTAGAAGCTCTTCTTTTGTATCTCTAATATCAATATTAGTTTCGGAAAGTTCATATAAATGATCAAATATTACCTGGTCTTTTACACTGTCTTTATTCCAGTTTAAAAAACACTTTTTCATGTGATTAGCAATCGTCATAACCAAAGCATCTTTCATTTCACCGCTTTCCCATTTTACCGCTTCATCGATCATAATTTTTATATTATTTCCGTAGAATCTGTATTTTGGAAAATTTTGAGGATAACTCAATGGATCTGGTTTTGCATTTAATATTTCCTTTGACGGCTTTTCAAAAGGAGAATCAGCGTCTAATTTGAAATCTGACATGATAAAAAGCTGGTCCCACAATTTATGTTGGAAATCTGCAACATCTCTTAAATGGGGTTGTAAATTACCCATAACAGAAATTATTGAATTCGCTAATTTATTTCTTTCCTCCTTTGTCTCCCTAGATGAAGCATAATTAATCATTTTTTGAATATGTCTACCATATTCAGGAATTATTAAATCTTCTCTAATTGTGTTATATTCTAAATTATCAATCAATGGTTTTTAATTTGATGAGTTAATATGAAGCAAAGTACGAAAAATATATACAGAAATTATAATAAAATTATATTTTCAATTTGGTTAGCTACCTTCTTATAATTTTCAATAACAAAATCAGGATTTTTTGCAGTAACCTTAACCGAAACAGAAGTATACTTTTCATTTTTAGATTTTTTAATTACAAATTCGGCGTTAGTAGATTTGAAAATTTTCTTTATGGTAGTGATATTTAAAGGATTTGAACTATATATAAACTTATATATATACTCAGAAGGCCAATTACTAGTATTATCAAGTAAATTTTTTAAATTATCGTAAAAATCTTTATTTTCCTTTTGCATATACTTTCAACAAATATATCGTTAATTATTTTTTCATTTTAAACATTATTGTCGAATTTTATAAAAATTTAAAGATGAAAGTTGTAATTTCTGGTGGACCAGGTACTGGTAAAAGTTCTATCATTGATAATTTAGGTAGACTTGGCTTCTCAGTTTTTCGTGAGAGTTCAAGAGAAATTACAAAAAAATATAAAAAGCTAGGGCAAGATCAATTATTTCTTTCTGAACCTGTTAAATTTTCCAGAATATTACTTCAAAACAGAATAAAACAACATAAAGAATCAAATAATGTTGGTGAAAATTTAAGTTTTTTTGATAGAGGGATACCTGATGTTTTGGCGTATTTAGAATACAAAAAAATATCTTATAGCGAGGAATTTCAAAGGCCGGCAGAAGAGTTTAAATATGACGCTGTTTTTATAGCAGAACCTTGGAGAAATATATACAAGAAAGACAATGAAAGGTATGAGTCATTTGAAGAGTTAATTGAAATAAATAAACATATCAAAAATACTTATTCAAATTTTGGTTATGAATTAATTTTGTTACCTGCTAGCTCAGTTAAAGAGCGAGTTGAGTTTATATTAGATAAAATAAATGAGCGATAAAAAAATTAAAATATTATTTATGGGTACCGCTGAATTTGGTTTACCTACTTTAGAAATTTTAAGAGATCGGTTTAACCTTGAAACAATAATAACAAACTATGATAAGCCTTCTGGAAGAGGCCTTAAAATAAACACATCTCCTGTCAAAGAATTTGCTGTAAAAAATAATATTAATTTTTTACAACCTAAGAATTTAAAAAATGAAAAATTTGTAGAAAAAATTAAAAATTTAAAACCCGATTTTATCATTGTAGTAGCTTTTCGAATGATACCGAAATGTATCTGGCAAATTCCGAAATATGGTACAATAAATCTCCACGCATCATTATTACCAGACTACAGGGGGTCAGCGCCAATAAATTGGGTTCTTATTAACAATGAAAAAGAAACAGGAGTCACTACATTTTTTATTGATGAAAAGATCGATACAGGTGACATCTTAATTCAGAAAAAAATTAAGATTGATAACATTATAAATGCTGGAGAACTTCACGATAAATTAAAAGTAATAGGCGCTAAAGCCATTAATGATACAATTATTGGAGTTTACAGAAATAGTATTAGCCAAAGCACACAAGAAAACAGAAAAAATATTAAAACAGCCTACAAATTTGACAAGGAAAATGTTAAAATTAATTGGAATCTTGGTGGAATTGATATTTACAATAAAATTCGTGGACTAAACCCATTCCCTGGTGCCAGAACAAATATTAATTCAAAAAATGGTGACAGTAGAAGAATTATAATTTATGAATCTGAATATTTAGCGGAAAATCATAATTTAAAAAATGGCTTAATTTTTTCAGAAAATAAAACGATTAAGATTACCTGCTCGGACGGATATATATTTATTAAAAACTTGAAGTTCGAAGGTAAAAAAAGGATGGATATTAAATCTTTTCTGAATGGATTCAATATTGATAAATATAATACGGCTACATGATAAGCACAGGTGATTTATTGATTTCAACTCCGGATAGTATTGGCGATTACTATTTCAATAGATCAATAATAACCTTAACCGAGGTTAACGAAGAGGAAATAGTTGGTTTTATAATAAATAAACCACAGGAATATAAATTGAGTGATTTAAAAAAAACAATCACAAATAATAATTTAAAAGTCTATAGCGGTGGTCCTGTAAAACAGGATAATTTATATTTTATTCACAAAAAACCTAAAATCATATTTGGAGGTATTAATTACATTGAAGATTTACACTGGGGAGGAGATTTGAAGACTGGAATCGAAATGATTAATAAAAATCTTATTGACGATTCATGTATTAAATTTTTTACAGGCTATTCAGGATGGACTTATGAACAACTAGAACAAGAAATAAACGATGGTGCGTGGATTTTAATAAAAAACAAAACAGAATATTTATTTAATAAAAACCCGTGTGATTTGTGGGGGGAAAACATGAAAACAATGGGGGGAGAATTTAAACTTTGGTCTAATGCTCCAGAAAATCCACAAAACAATTAGGTAGAGCCCAGTACCTTTTTTAAATCAGATATTTGATTGGTCCAAAGTAATTTTGATTCTTCAACTTCATCTTCATCCTCAGCAAAATCTGTAACAATTAACGATACATCCTTAGTAATCTCATCAAACTGAATTCTAAGCTCGAAATAATAGTCAGTATCTTCATCTTCTAGCCATTGAAATTGAATCTTTTCATTATTATTTTTTCTCAGAAGTTTGGCACTCTCTTCAGAATCATCCCAGATGAAAATAAAAATCTCACCTCTGGAATTTACATTGTCCGAAAACCATTCAGATAAGCCTGAAGGGGTAGAAATATACTGGAATAAGAGCTTTTGTGAAACCTTTATTGGAAACTCCATTTCAAATTTAATTCTGTCACTCATATTGAATATATTAGTAATGTAATATATACATTTATTCCATTTAATAACAAGATTTACTTAAATAATTTATTAGACATAAGTTGAATGTAAAAAATTTAAATTTTATATTTGCTGCCTTTATAAATGGCGAGATAGCTCAGTTGGTCAGAGCGTCGGATTCATAACCCGGAGGTCCCGAGTTCAAATCTCGGTCTCGCTACTAACTTTTAAAACTTTAATTAATTCTTTTAACTCTAACATTTGTTGCTCACCTGAGTTCATATCTTTCAAATTAAAGCAGTTTTTCTCTTTTTCCTCATCACCATAAAATAAAACGTACGGAATACTATTTTTATTTGCATAATTCATTTGTTTTTTTACAGAAACAGAATCAGGGTAAAATTCACATTTAATTTTATTGTCTCTCAAAATACTAACAATCCTAATCAGATCAAAGGAAAGGTCTACACCAAAGTTTAAAACAAGTAATTTTACAGAACTAGTAGAAATTGGTGGAAATAGATTAAGTTCATCAAGGGCTAAAAAAATTCTATCAAGTCCAAAACTAATTCCTATACCACTCATGTTTTTTAATCCAAATATTTCTGTAAGATTATCATATCTCCCTCCTCCAGCTATCGAACCTAATCTAACTTTTTTTGGTGGCAGGACTTCGAAAATTAATCCGGTATAATAATCAATTCCCCTTGCTAATCCAATATCTAATATCAAATCTGATTTTGATAGTTTATTTTTTGAAAAATAGGAATAAACAAACTCTAAATCATCAACACCTTCCAAACCAATTTCTGAGGCGCTAAGTCTGGATCTTAGTTCATCCTTGTTTTGTTCAAAATTTGAAGATAAATCGATAATTTCAAAAATTGAGTTAATGGTATTCATATCAAAACCTTTGGAAAATAAATTTTCAATGATTTGTTTTTTTTCTAATTTATCTAACTTATCTAGCTGATTGGTTAAAATTGAAAATTTATCATTACAGTTAAATATTTCGCAAATGGCAGCTAATATTTTTCTGCTATTAATCCTGATTTGACATCCGATTAAATTTAAATCTGAAAAAACATTCTCAAATAATAAAATAAAATCAATTTCCTGCATTAACGATTCGGATCCAATAACGTCTGCATCGCATTGGGTAAACTCCCTATACCTACCCCTCTGTGGTCTATCTGCTCTCCAAACATTTTGTATCTGGTATCTTTTAAATGGAAGGGCTATATCATTCTGATTTTGGACCACATATCTCGCAAAGGGAACAGTTAGATCATATCTCAGGGCTTTATCAACAATTTTAGAAGTTAATTTAGAGATTTCAAGATTTTCAGAATTAATGTCTTTAAGGTAATTCCCAGATTTCAATATTTTGAAAATTAATCTTTCACCCTCTTCACCATATTTACCCAATAGGGTTTCTGATCTTTCAAAACTTGGAGTTTCAATAGGGTTGAATCCAAATTTTGAAAAATTATCTTTTATTATATTAATTATATAATTTCTTTTATATAATTCAACAGAATTAAAATCTCTCGTACCTTTTGCTAAAATAGGCTTTTGCATATCTTTCTTAAATTTAGTTAAATTAAAAAAAAAACACCCACTGAAGCGGGTGTTTTTAGACTTTAATAGAATTAAAAATCTATTTTTTATCTGGTACCACTTCAAATGGAAAATCAAAAATAACCTCACGATGTAGCCTAATTTTTGCTGTATATTTACCGATTTGTTTTACATTATTACCAGAAATAATGATAGACTTTTTATCAATTTCAACTCCATTTTCAGCAAGCTCCTTTTGAACATTAATATTATTAACAGATCCAAATAATTTAACACCCTCTCCAACCTTCGCCTTAACTTTAACCTCTAAAGCGTTAATTTTTTTGGCTAATTTGTTAGCGTCGTCAATAATTTTTTTGTCTTTAACAACTTGTTGTTTTATATTTTCTGCTAATACTTTTTTTGCTGAAGGTGTTGCAAGAATTGCGGATCCATTAGGAATAAGAAAATTTCTTCCAAAACCATTTTTAACAGTGATGACATCATCCTTAAATCCAACCCCTTCAACATCTTTTTTTAATATTATTTCCATATCATAAATTTTATTTTAATAAATCAGCAACATATGGCAGGAGTGCTAAATGTCTTGCTCTTTTTACCGCAACTGAAACTTTTCTCTGATACTTCAAAGATGTACCAGTTAATCTTCTTGGCAATAACTTACCTTGCTCATTTATAAATTTTAATAAAAAATCTGAATCTTTGTAATCCACATATTTTATTCCATATTTTTTAAACCTACAATACTTTTTAACAGTACTGTTATCAATATTAAGCGGGGTTAGATATCTTATTTCACCGCCTTTTTTTCCTGATGCTTCTTCTTGAATACTAGCCATAATTATTTCTCTTTATTATTAATTCTATTTCTTCTTTTTTCAGCCCATTCAACAGCGTGCTTATCAAGTCTTACAGTAAGGTATCTCATAAATCTTTCATCTCTTCTAAATTCTATTTCGATGTCGGATATTACATTAGGATCTACAGTATACTCAAAAAGATGATAAAAACCACTCTTTTTATTTTGAATTGGGTATGCCAATTTCTTAAGACCCCAATCCTCTTTAGATACCATTTTTGCACCTTTCGATGTTAAAAACTTCTCATATTTAAGGACTGTTTCCTTTGTCTGTTCTTCAGACAAAACGGGATTAAGAATG
>Ga0209503_10000375_pt1 | contig 29285 bp, 27 predicted proteins | sample SouAtlMetagenome_2_FD_187448 | JGI IMG/M metagenome (GOLD analysis project Ga0209503, IMG submission 187448) | Marine eukaryotic phytoplankton communities from Atlantic Ocean - South Atlantic ANT15 Metagenome (SPAdes) (version 2) | ecosystem: Environmental > Aquatic > Marine > Oceanic | place... | reverse complement strand
GCCGATCATGTTGGTATGCAACAAGGTGGACACTTCGGCCCACGATGTAGGTGCGGAGGAGTTTTACCGGTTGGGATTGGCAGATGAGATTCATAGTATCAGCGCGAACAATGGATACGGGACAGGAGAGTTGCTTGATGCTGTGGTTGAAGCATTGCCGCGGATGCCGGAGCAAGAAGAGTTGGGGTTGCCCAAGTTGGCAGTGGTGGGAAAGCCCAATGTGGGCAAGAGCACCTTCATCAATACCATCCTTGGGGAGGAGCGGAACATTGTCACGGACATTGCTGGGACGACACGCGACAGCGTGCATACGCGCTACCAGATGTTTGGGTTTGACTTTGAGATTGTGGATACGGCAGGGCTTCGGAAGAAGAAACAAGTCACAGACCATCTTGAATTCTACAGCACGGTTCGCACGATTAAGGCCATTGATGAGAGTGACGTATGCTTGTTGATGCTCGATGGAAGCGACCCCATGGGCCGCCAAGACCTCAACATTTTCTGGCAAATCGTCGAGAGCTACCGTGGCGTGGTGGTGGTGGTGAACAAATGGGACTTGGTGGAGAAGGAGACCAACACGATGCGCGACATGGAGGAGATGATCCGGGAGCGCACTTCGCCCTTCACGGACATTCCAATCGTGTTTACGTCGAATGTGAAGAAGCAGCGGGTGTTGCAGGCGCTGGAGACGGCGCTGGAAGTGAGACAGGCGCGCGCATCCAAGGTGCCGACGAGCGAGTTGAACGACTTGCTTTTGCCGATCATCGACCACTATCCCCCGCCTGCTTGGAAGGGGAAGTATGTCAAGATCAAGTACGTGACACAGATTCCCTCGCAGACGCCGACGTTTGCGTTCTTCTGCAATTTGCCCCAGTACATTCGGGACCCTTATAAGCGCTTCCTGGAAAATCAGCTTCGCGAGCACTACGACTTCCAAGGCGTGCCCATTCGCTTGTTCTTCCGGAAGAAATAACTTTTTCCTACAGGTGGAGTGGGAGAAGCGCGAACGTTTACATTTGAGAGAATCCCTGAACTGAGCAAGATGAGTTACTTCTTCACTTCTGAATCCGTATCCGAAGGCCACCCAGACAAGGTGGCAGACGCGATCAGTGATGCCTTGATTGACCATTTTTTGGCGTTTGACCCCGATTCCAAGGTGGCCTGTGAAACGCTTGTGACTACGGGACAGGTGGTGTTGGCGGGGGAGGTAAAGTCCAACTCGCCCTACCTCGATGTGCAAACCATCGCGCGTGAGACCATTGCGAATATTGGGTACACGAGAAGTGAGTACCAATTTGATGCCGCGTCCTGTGGCGTGCTGAGTGCGATTCACGAACAAAGCGAAGACATTAACCAGGGGGTAGAACGTGCGAAGCCAGAAGAGCAAGGTGCCGGCGACCAGGGGATGATGTTTGGGTACGCTTGTCGCGAAACGGACAACTACATGCCCCTCGCGCTGGAGTTGTCGCATCGGTTGTTGCGCGAGCTCGCAGCCATCCGGAAGTCCGGACAAGAAATGACGTACTTGCGTCCAGACTCCAAGAGTCAGGTGACGATTGAGTACGAGAACGATGGAACGCCCAAGCGCATTGAAGCCATCGTACTGAGCACGCAGCATGACGACTTTGGTCCAAATGACGAGGAGATGCTTGCCAAAATCAAAGAAGATGTCGCCACCATCCTCATTCCTCGGGTCAAAGCGAGCATGAGCGAACGCGTGCAGGGCTTGTTCAAGGGGGATCACAAATTGCACGTGAATCCCACTGGCAAGTTTGTCATTGGCGGCCCCCACGGTGACACTGGATTGACAGGGCGCAAAATCATTGTCGACACCTACGGAGGAAAAGGCGCACACGGAGGTGGCGCATTCAGTGGGAAAGATCCCTCGAAGGTGGACCGTTCAGCGGCGTATGCGACGCGTCACGTGGCCAAAAACCTGGTAGCGGCAGGCGTTTGTGACGAGGTGCTCGTTCAGGTGGCTTACGCCATTGGGGTGGCCGATCCTGTGGGTTTGTACGTCAATACGTACGGGACGAGCAAGGTGGAGGTTGAAGATGGGGTGATTGCCGAGCGCATTGCTCACATTTTCCCGATGCAGCCGTACCACATCGAACAACGCTTCAAGCTGCGCACCCCGATTTACACAGAAACGTCTGCCTACGGCCACATGGGACGCCCGTCGGAGGTGGTTACCAAGCGTTTTGCCACCCACAAGGGAGGCGCTGCGAAGGAAATCACAGTGGAACTTTTCCCTTGGGAGAAGCTGGACAAGGTGGCGGATATCAAGCAGGCCTTTGGCCTGTGAGGCAGATTCGAGTCGTTCTTTAAAAGACGAAGTCGTACCCTTTGAGCTTCATCAGGCTGTAAGCCTCTGCATTAAAGCTGAAGAGAAGGCTGCCTTTGTGCTGGCCATATCCTGAGCCGTCTGATTTTTTCTCCAAGTCAATGAGAAGCTTGGACTTGAAAAGCTTCTTGCGAAAGTTTCGCTTGTCGAAACTTTTGCGCATTGCCTTTTCGTAGAGGTTTTGGAGTTGCCCGAGGGTGAACTCTTTGGGCAGGAGGTCAAATCCCACAGGCCGACGACGTACACGACGCTTCAAGCGCTCCCTTGCGTAATCGGCAATGTCATTGTGGTCAAATGCGAGGTCGGGGATTTCAGACACCGACACCCAGTGCATGCCGTGCTGCTCCCACCTCTCCGTTTTGAAGTCGTTGGTGTGCACCAAGGCGTAGTGTGCGATGTTGACAACGCGTCCCCCGGGATGGCGGAACACCTGGCCAAACGCGCGGAGTTGCTCGACTGTGCTGGGGTTGTCGTATCCAAACAGGTCACTGAACATTTTCTTGGCAGAAAGCAGTAATTCTTCGCCGGCCTTCAGATAGCGACTCGGCAGGAAGAGGGCCCCCTCGAAGGGTTGGCGTGTGCTTCGGGCCAGCAAAATTTTCAAGTCCACGCCGTCAAAGCCAAACACGACCAAGCTCGTGGACAGGGCCACACTGAAGTCGGGTTCTTCCTGCGGAAATTGTAGCATTTCTCCCATGGGACAAAAGTAGATGTGCCTTTTGAGGTGCGCAACGATTCAGGTTATTGGAGTGTGAAAAACAGCGGTGATAACATGTGAACAACCGACGCGAGCCACGCCGTACCTTGCACGTCCCATGTACGATCCTGCTGCCTCTCCCAATTCACCTTCATCCAACCGCTCTCGCGACCTCATGCGAGCGACCAACGCACTGGTCCCAGGGGCCAAAGTGCAGCCTCAAGCCAAAGAGCTGGAGGAGGTGGTCTTGGGGGCCATGATGATGGAGAAAGCGGCGGTGAATGCGGTGATCGACGTGCTCCAGCCTGAGAGCTTTTACGTGGAGGCGCATGGAGAGGTCTTCCGCGCCATTCAGGCATTGTTCAACAAATCGGAGCCCATTGACTTGTTGACGGTCACCGAGCAGCTCCGCATGGAGGGTAAGCTCGACATGCTCGGGGGCAGCCACCGTGTGGCAGAATTGACGACGCGGGTGGCGAGCAGTGCCAACGTGGAATTCCATGCGCGAATCATCGCGCAGAAGCACATTCAACGCGAGTTGATTCGGGTGTCCAACACCATCATCGAGAAGGCTTACGATGAAACGTCGGATGTCTTTGATTTGCTCGACGAGGCTGAAAGCAAGTTGTTCGAGGTGGCCGAAGGCAACATTCGCAAGAGCTACGAAACCATGGGGGTGGTGATGAAGCAAGCCCTCGAGGACATTGAGGCCGCGCGCAACAACGAAGATGGCGTGAGCGGCGTGCCGTCAGGCTTCAACGATTTGGACAAAATCACGGGGGGCTGGCAACGGTCGGACATGATTGTGCTTGCGGCACGTCCAGGGATGGGCAAAACGGCCTTTGTGTTGTCGATGGCACGCAACATGGCTGTGGATCACCAGATTCCCGTGGCGATTTTCAGCCTTGAAATGAGTGCCGTGCAGCTCGTGCAACGCCTCATTTCTTCAGAGACCGAAATCAACAGCGACAAATTCCGAAAAGGCAACCTGGAGGAGCACGAATACCAGCAGTTGTACTCTCGGGTGGGCAAGTTGAGCGATGCACCACTTTTCATCGACGACACGCCGGGCCTCAACATTTTTGAGTTGCGTGCCAAATGCCGTCGCTTGAAGGCGCAACATGGGATAGACCTCGTCGTGATCGATTACCTCCAATTGATGAGCGCGGGCTCGGACAAGGGCAACCGCGAACAAGAAATTTCGAGCATCAGTCGCTCCATCAAGTCCATCGCCAAGGAACTGGACGTGCCCATCGTTGCATTGTCGCAATTGAGCCGGAACGTGGAAACGCGCGGCGGGGACAAGCGTCCTTTGCTGTCGGACCTCCGTGAATCAGGCGCCATCGAGCAAGACGCCGACATTGTGGCGTTCATTTACCGCGCGGAGTACTACGGCATCACGGAACACCCAGATGGGATTGACACGGTCGGTCTGGGAGAATTGATCTTGGCCAAGCACCGTCACGGAGCGTTGGACACCATCAAAATGAAGTTTGTCCAGCGCTTGGCCAAATTCACGAACTACGACACGTTTGCGGAGTCGGCCTTCGGAGGTGCCATGCAGCCCAATGCAGCCTTTAGTGAACCCAAGACCATCACCGTGGGTTCCAAAATGAACGACGACAACGGAGACGGCGTCCCGTTCTGAGTTGAACATTTGAACGGCGTCCTCGCCCTATCTTGAACCGATGATGGAAACGCTTCGACGTGTGGGTTTGACCCTCGTGGGTTGTGTGCTGTTGCAGACGTTGTGGGCTGCACGCATTTTGGTGCCCATGGACGACAGCCAAACCAACCACTTGAAAGCCTACGGCGTGGCGTTTTGGGTGCTGGAAAATGGGGTGGAGGTGGAGTGGTTGTTGAACTACCGAGGCGGAAGTTTTTTGTTGCCCAACATTCCTGAAATCCAGAACGAGTGTGTCATCCGTGGGGTGTCGCATCAGGTGATTGCGGATGTGCAGGCAGGCCAAATCTTGCAAGAGATTGCTGACCCCGAAGTCAACATGGAGCGGGTCAAGCTGGAAGTCACGCCCAAAATCGCCGTGTACAGTCCCGAGGGCAAACAGCCATGGGACGACGCGGTGACCTTGGTTTTGACCTACGCCGAAATCCCATACGACGTGGTCTACGACACCGCGATCCTCACCGGAGAGTTGCCCAAATACGATTGGTTGCACCTCCACCACGAAGACTTTACGGGGCAGTACGGCAAATTTTACCGGGCGTATCGCAGCGCTGCCTGGTACCAGGAGGAAGTCGCACGACAGACCGGAACGGCCGAGATCATGGGGTTCCAAAAGGTCAGCGAGATGAAACGCACGGTGGCCACCAACATCCGAGACTTCGTGTTGGGGGGTGGATTCTTGTTCACGATGTGTTCGGGAACCGACAGCTACGACATCGCCCTCGCTGCCCAAGGGGTGGACATCTGCGGCCCCATGTTTGACGGGGACCCTTCGGATGCCGCGGCACAATCGAAGTTGCAATTCGATGCTGGCCTGGCGTTTCAGGACTACCAGCTTGAAATGGACCCCATGGTCTATGAATTTTCGGAAATCGATGGTACGAAGGACCATTCCGACATCAAGCCGATCAACGACTTTTTCACGCTGTTTGATTTCTCCGCCAAATGGGACATTGTTCCCACCATGTTGACGCAAAGTCATGAACGTGTCATTGCAGGATTCATGGGGCAAACCACCTCCTTTCGCAAGTCATTCGTTCGCCCCGATGTCACCATCATGGGCGACAACAGAAATTTGCCGACGGCCAAATACATCCATGGCACCTTGGGTCTTGGACAGTGGACTTACTATGGCGGGCACGATCCGGAGGATTACCGGCACCTAGTGAACGACCCGCCGACGGATTTGAATTTGCATCCCAATTCCCCGGGCTACAGGTTGATCCTCAACAACATTTTGTTTCCTGCTGCCAAGAAGAAGGACAGGAAGACCTAAAGACGAGAAATGTGATGGATCAGCCTTGGATGGTGGCGGTCAATGTGACCATCTGAAGGCCACTCTCGTGAGGGACCGATTCGAATTCGATGGGGCCGGCTGTGCGTTTGGCCATGGAGATCAACCCCAAGCCGGCGTTTCCGAAACGCACGTCCTGCCCTCCTTGACACAGGGCATCGATGTACGCCTTCCGGAGTTCGGAATGGGAAAGGTTGTTCAGCTCGCCAATCCGTTCGGTCAATTGTGAGGTCGTATCTTCCTCCATCAAGTTTCCGCAATGAAGCTGGTACCCGAGCGGGGTGTTTTCCAAAGTCAAGTAAAGTGTGATGTCGCCACGGTCGTCGATGTGTCCGTGATGAAGGACATTCTGGATGGCTTCAATCAACACGAAGGTGGCCCGTTTCACTTCCTTCCTGGTCCTTGGGGAATGATGCAGCGCGCGCTCTGCGAGCTGGACCAAGTGGGCGATCATGTCGCCGTCCACAAGGCCAGTGTAGGAAAGAAGAACGCCCATGCCAGAGGTGGACGGCGAGGCGGAGAACGCAGAATCACGCCTCAGGCGCTCGCGGAGCGAGGGCAGCAAAGAGATGTGATTGTGACGTGTCATTGGCAGTGTAAAATCGACGAACAGCCGATAATGTTCGTTGAATAAAACACCGCAAGCTACAGGTTGGTTGCCCCGCGTCCAACTGAAAATCAAACAATTGATTCACACACATAATTTGGATTGCTGGGCTTGAGTGGGCTTCAGATGAACCCGCGTATGCAAGATTCAGGAACAAGTGGCAAGCCCTCCGGAGTGCGGATCATTTGGTAGAACAACGGGTGCATGAAGTTCAAGGTTCGAGCAAATTGACGTCCAGCGAAGTGACACTTCCAGACTTCCATGGCAATGCGCTTTGTGGTGTTCCAGGCGTAGGGACTGAATCCTTGGGGACGCGCGAAGCGTCCCACCCAGAGGTGGGCTTGTGCAGGGGATGTGATGGAGCAGGGTGTGGCGACCAGGGCGGGGTTGAGTGGAAGAGACATTGTGCTTGGATTGAGGTTCAACGGATTTCCTGAACCAAAGGGAACCAAGCACTCCGCAATGGATTTACGGACCCCAAAAAAAGAACGATCAGCCTTTGTTTTGGCGGACGATGGCCTTTTCAAGAGATTGAATCACAGCCTTTTTGATGTTCTTTGGCTGCAACAAGGTGATTTCACTTGCATGGGCTTGCAGCCACTGGAGCAATTCGAAGGTGGGCATGACCCGCAGGGAAACCACGTGGCGGTTGTGCTCCTCGACAATGGCTTGCGAATGATGCAGGGGTTGGGTCGTCAAGTACTTGGCGAGGACGGTGTCGCACTCAAATCGGACGTTTTCTGGCTCCGCATCGCCAAGCACTGTGATGCCCAAGGCATGGGCGAAGTAGTCGCCTGCTTTGAACGAGGGCTCCACTTGAAAGCGGGCGTCTTCCTGCACGTCTAGCGTCACGATTCGATCGCATCCAAAGGTGCGGATGTGCTTTTTATCGGCATCCCAACCCAAGAGGTACCACCGGTTTCGATATTCTTTCAGCAGGTAGGGGTGGAGCGTGTAATGGGTCACGGTGTCGGAGTCCGCGCGAAACTTTGTGTAGCCCAAGCGGATGCCGTGTCTTTCACGAATCGCTTGGAGCAGGGGCGCCAAATGCTCTGAACCGCTCGCGTGCGGGGTGCTTTCGAATTGGATGTACTTGTCCACGCCCTCGGTGTCGAGGTTGGGAGAGACCGCAAGGCGATCGGCGATTTTGCCGAGGGCTTGGTCAAATTGTTGGAATATGGGCAAGTCCCGAAACTGAATGAGCGTGTTTGTGGCAAAACGAATCGCGTCGAGGTCGTCGTCGTTCAACTGAACGTCATTGATGCTGTAGCCCTCTTCCGTGTAGTGGTAGCCTCGTTCGTCGCGGTGGTATTCAATGGGCGCGTAATAGCCAAGGTCCGCTTCGTTGCGCATGGCCCAAAGGTCCTTCTCTACCGTGGAAATGCTGATGTGCTCGCCGTCGCTGCCATACAGGGCTTCTTCGCATGCCTGGCGGAGCTCTTCCTTGGTGGGGAACGGCTTGCCTGGATTGGTCAAACACCGGTCAATGATCCGGTAGCGAAGGAGGGCGTATTTGTTCGCAGGCATGACTTAGGGCGTCGCTTGGGCTGTGGGTGGGGCGAATTGCTTCATCATCGACATGCCGCGCGGCACGTACTGGGGGTCATGCGTCTGGGGCAAACCCGATCGGGGATGCGGCTGGCCGGTGTTGTGCATGTGAAAGCAATCGCGGAACCGTCCTTGCCGCATGACGCTCCCGTAGGTTTGGTTGATCCAGTCTGCGCCGTATTCCACACCATTGGATCCGCGAATGTCACGGATATTGACATCGAGCAGGATGCACTTGTAGCCCATCAATTGAAACGGTCCCCACGACGTGGCGAGGTTCCGCAAGGCGTCGTCGGATGCGTCGGCCAAATGGGCGGCAGTGACGTTTTCGTAGTTGGTTCGCTTGCCATCTCGCACCTGCTTCAGTCGGTTGAATACGTGCGGTTCAAACCGGGCGCCTGCGGGCTTTTTGCCCGAGCATTCGAGCATGAGCAAGGCCATGAGGTAGCCGTAGTCCAAGTCGTATTTCTCCGCGGCCCGTTGCACTTCTTGGCTGTAAAAATTCTCTGCTGCGGCCTTGCCGGCGCGGTCTCCGGCCGCGTGCCACGGCGTGACGAAGTGCGCTTGGTAGTACTGCCATCCCACAAACAACCCGCCAAAAACCAGGAAGGCCGAGAGGAGGTGCTGGACGCGATTGCGGTCCAGCTTGGAGGTGCGGCGCTTGGATTTCTTCTTCTTGGCCATGTTACAGCAGTTCGTGGGCCATGCGGATCAGGGGCAACAAGGCGAGGGCAGGCAACGCATCGACCAGGGGCCATTGCGGCAGGTTGTGGGCGCGCACCCCGAGCAGTTGGAAGCCGATGCCCAGCATCAAAATGCCTCCGAGCGCACTGAGTTCTTGAATCAATTCAGGCGACATGCCTTGCCCCATGAACCCAAACGCCAACGTCAGCCCTCCTTGAAACACGAGGACCCCGACCGCCGACCACAGCACGCCGCGCCCGAGGGTGGCTGCGAGGAAGGCGCTGGAGATGAGGTCCATGGTGCCCTTGATGAACAAAAGGTTGGGCTTGCTGAGGAGGCCATCTTCCATGCAGCCGACCAGCGTCATTGAGCCCAAACAAAACAGGATCATGGCTTCCACAAAGCCGCGACCCGCCGTGGCGCCGTCCTTCGGCTGGGTCAGTTGGGAGAGGCGCGCTTGAAGTTTTAGGCTGTGACCAAGCAGGGTACCGAAGACCAGTGCGAGGAAGAGGTCGATGGGTTGGGTCGTCTCGAGGGCCATCATGCTCCCGATGGTCAATGTGAACAGGCCCAGCACCACGAACATCTTGTCCTTCAATTCCGACGACCATCGGGCACCCAGCGCGAGGCCGGCGGAAGCGCCAACCATCACGGCGAAGGTGTTGAAGAGTGTGCCGACCATGTTGTGAAGTTACCTTTGGGGTTCCATGGGCCGAACTCGTGCAGAGTCCGGTCATGAACACCGACGCGTTGAAGTTCACTCTCGAATCCCAAGACCCTGGTTCCAAAGCACGTGCTGGCGTGCTGACCACCGATCACGGCGACATCCAAACGCCCATTTTCATGCCGGTCGGCACCATTGGTTCTGTTCGGGCCGTGCCCCAAACGGAGTTGAAGGAGGTGATTGACGCGGACATCATTTTGGGCAACACCTATCACCTGCACCTGCGCCCCGGAACGGAAGTGCTCGAAGAGGTAGGGGGGCTTCACAAGTTCATGAATTGGGACCGCCCCATCTTGACGGACAGCGGGGGGTATCAGGTCTTCAGTTTGGCGGAAAACCGAAAGATCAAAGAGGAGGGCGCCACGTTTCGCAGCCACATTGACGGAAGCAAGCACCTGTTTTCGCCCGAACGCGTCATGGACATCCAGCGCAGCATCGGGGCCGACATCGTCATGGCCTTCGACGAGTGCCCACCGTATCCATCGACCTACGAGTACGCGAAGAAGAGCATGGAGCTCACCCACCGGTGGCTGCACCGTTGCGTGCAGCGCATGAACGAGACGGAGCCGCTCTACGGCCACGAGCAAGCGCTGTTCCCCATCGTGCAGGGATCGACCTACCCCGATTTGCGCCGTGCCTCGGCCCATGCCGTGGCCGAAGTGCCTTCACTCGGGTACGCCATCGGTGGATTGAGTGTGGGCGAGCCCCACGAGGACATGTACGCCATGTGTGAGGAGGTGTGCGCCATCCTTCCCGAGGATGCCCCGCGTTACATGATGGGGGTGGGAACGCCGGTCAACATCCTCGAAAACATCGCGCTCGGGGTCGACATGTTCGATTGCGTGATGCCCACACGAAACGCACGCACAGGGACGTTTTACACGTGGAACGGCGTCATGAACATGAAAAATGCCAAATGGAAAACGGACATGAGTCCATTGGACCCCAACGGCACTGCGCCTGTGGACCACATGTACAGCAAGGCGTACGTGCGGCACCTGTTCCATGCGAATGAGTTGCTTGCGTTGTACATCGGGTCGGTGCACAATTTGGCCTTTTACCTCGACCTCGTGCGGGAAGCGCGGAAGCAAATTCAAGGTGGCACCTTCCGGGAGTGGAAAGACCGAATGGTGGTTCAGCTGTCTCAACGCGTGTGACCGATGAAGCGTCTCGACCGTTACATCGTCGGCAAATTCCTGGGCACCTTCGGGTTCATGCTCGGGGTCTTCTGTATGGTGGTGGTGGTCTTCGACTTGATGGAGCACTTGGGCCGGCTGCTCGACCATCAGGCGCCTGTGCTGGACACCGCGTGGTACTACGTCAATGTGTGCTTTCACTTTGCGTCGCTGCTGATGGGGTTCATCGTGTTTCTGACCATCATTTGGTTCACGAGTCGTTTGGCCCAAAACAGTGAAATCGTCGCCATGCTCGCCGGGGGCATGCCGTTCAAAAGGCTGTTCAGGCCCTACTTCTACGCCGCGGGCTTGCTGGTGGCCCTCGCTCTCATGCTGGGCCATTGGATTGTGCCTCGGGCGAATGAACAGAAGCTCGCCTTCGAGGAAAGCTTCGTCAACACGGCGGTACACGTCAAAGACCGAAACCTGTATCGCGAGGTGGCCCCGGGGACCATTGTCTATTTCCGGAGTGTCAATTACGGCCGGGGCACAGGCTACAAACTGCAGATGGAACAATGGCAAGGGGACACGCTGACGCAACGCATGTTGGCGGCCAAGGCGACCTACATCCCTCAGGACAGCCTTTGGCGGTTGGTCAATGTGGGCATCCGGGATTACAAGGAGGGCGGCCGTCAACACCACCGGTTCCTGTCGCGCTTGGACACGGCGTTGGTGATGAAGGTGGATGACTTTGCGGAACGCAATGAAGTGGTCGCCACGATGCCTACTTCGGAATTGCGTCAATACATCGCGGAGGTGCAACAACGAGGGGCAGACACGGCCAATCTGGAATTGACCCTGCACAGCAGGACGGCGAATGCTGCGGCCATTTTGGTCTTGATGTTGATCGGCGTGTCGATTGCGGCCCGCCGATTGCGCGGGGGGACGGGCCTGCACTTGTTTGCCGCCGTGCTCATTGGGTTCACCTATGTCTTCGCCTCCAAGGTGATTTCGGTCTGGGCTGCGTCTGTGGGTTTGCCTCCGTGGTTCCCGCTGAGCGAGTCGGGATTGAGGCTTGTAGCTGCATGGATTCCCAATGCGCTGTTCGCCGCCTTGGGATGGTGGCTCTACGTCAAGGCGCCCAAGTGACGTGCCTTCCATTCATGGACATGCAGATTTCAGATCAATGTGGTCGTGAAGGTGCTGAATTAAGTGCCTTTTGACGCATCGACGGGCCCGCAAAATTGGGCCTGGGTGAGGCGCGCGGCCTCGCGGGCGACCCCTTCTTGTTCAAACAGTCCAAACACCGTGGACCCGCTGCCGGTCATCTGCGCGTATGCTGCACCTGCCTCAGTCAAGGCGTCGATCAAGAACCCAATTTGAGGGTGTCTTTGCCGCGCCCCCACTTCGAAGTCGTTCTGAATGTCGTCGCACCACGCGGTGACGGGTGTGGTGGTAAGGGCATTCCAGTCCGTGGAACGGGGGGTGGGCGTCACGTCGCCGAATGCCTCCGCAGTACTGATGTGGATGCCCGGGTTGGCCACGACCACCCACCACCCCCGCAAGGGGAGGTCGCCGTGCAAAGGCTCCACCATTTCGCCGCGTCCTCTCACAAGCGCGGGTGCGTCTTGGACGAAGAAGGGACAATCGCTGCCCAATTCGGCCGCGTGCTTCATCAAGGCATTCTTGCTCAGTCCGAGGTTGCAGATTTCATTGAGGGCCCGAAGGGTGTAGGTGCCGTCCGCACTGCCTCCGCCCACGCCTCCGCCCATCGGGAGCACCTTGTGCAGGTGGATGGACACGCCAGGCAATTCAAACGCATCGGCCAACCGTTTGTGGGCCCTCGTCACGAGGTTGTCGACGGTGTCTCCCGGAATTGCGAGGCCGGTCCATTGGAAGCGGGCTTGCCCTTGGTGCACGTACTCGTCGAGAACCACCTCCAAGATGTCCGTCCAGCCAATGGGAAGGAACACGCTCTCCAAGTTGTGGAAACCGTCGGCACGTTTTCCGGTGATGTGGAGACCGAGGTTGAGTTTGGCTGGAGGAAAGAAGACCATGGGTCAGTCCATGTAGCCAAAGCGCTTGAGCTTGCGCTCGTCGTCACGCCAGTTCTTGTCGACCCGCACGTACAAATCGAGAAACACTTTCTTGCTGAGGAAGGCCTCGATGTCCTTCCGGGCGTCCATGCCTACGCGCTTGATCATGCGGCCTTGGGCGCCGACGACAATGTGCTTTTGAGATTCGCGTGCCACGTGAATTTCGGCGCGGATGCGGGTGATCTCCGGGCTATCCTCGTAGGCTTCGACCACGACTTCGCAGCTGTACGGAATCTCTTGCTTGTAGTGCGTGAGGATTTTTTCCCGGACGATTTCAGAAACGAAGAAGCGCATGGGCTTGTCGGTCAATTCGTCCTTGGGAAAAAAGGGGGGACTCTCCGGCAATTGCCCCACGATGCGCTCGAGCAAGGTGTCCACGTTGAAGTTGTGCAACGCACTGATGGGCACCACGGAAGCGCGAGGCAGTTTGGAAGCCCACTCGTCGAGCTTGGCTTCGACGGCGGTTTGATCTGTGGCGAGGTCAATCTTGTTGACCAGCACAAACGTCGGTACGTCCATCGCCGCAATTTTCTCAAGCGTTTCAGGATGGGCCATGCCGAGTTCATTTACGTCGGTCACCACAAGCAACACGTCTGCATCCTGCAAGGCGGTCTTGACAAACTTCATCATGCCCTCCTGCAATTTGTATGCGGGGTCGAGGACGCCAGGCGTGTCGCTGTAGACAATTTGATAGGCATCTTCATTGACGATGCCCATGATGCGGTGACGCGTGGTTTGGGCTTTGGCATTGATGATGCTCAGACGTTCCCCCACCAAACGGTTCATCAACGTGCTTTTGCCTACGTTGGGGGAGCCCACAATGTTGACGAAGCCGGCGCGGTGGCCGTTTTGTGCAGCGGGAGTCGGAAGGGATTGATTGTCAGGCACCGTCGGTGGATTGAGGCTTCAAAGGTACGTTTTCGCTTGCGAAAGCGCGTTGAGAAGTTTGCGTGAGCCAAAACCTTGTGTACATTTGCCTTCTGCTGTTCGCAAGGTCATGGCTTGCTCCCAGGAACAGCGGAACCCACATCGCGGGGTGGAGCAGTTGGTAGCTCGTCGGGCTCATAACCCGAAGGTCGCAGGTTCAAGTCCTGTCCCCGCTACTACAAGCCCGATGCACGAGAGTGCATCGGGCTTTTCATTTGCGCCCAAGCCCATTGAAATGCACCGGCTGTTTGAGGTTCTGGGGCACTGGCAGCGGAACATCTTCGCCCGAAGGACCGCAACCTCCTGAGAACCTGAGGGGAAGACTACCTTCGCGTCATGCATTCACGTTGGATTTGGCTGGCAGGATTGGTGTTTTTGGGCGGATTCTTTCTCATGACGGCAATCGTGCCCTTGACGGACAGCGTTTCCGAGCAGGTCTCTGCGCCTGAAGGGAAGCTGGCGCCCAACCTTTGGCAGGAATGGAAATGGAGTTTCCCGGATGACACCTGGAATCCGGAGGATGCCGATGCGGCGGAGAGAGAGGCGCGCCTCCACGATGCCCAAAACCAACAGCGGGTGATCGAGGGAACTTGGACGCAGCACGGACCTTTGAACTTGAGCGGACGCATCAACGCGATTCACCAAGGAGACAACCCGCTTCAGCCTGCCATGTATGCCGGGGCAGCGGCAGGGGGGCTTTGGCGTTCGGTCAACAACGGGACCTCATGGGAGCCCATCACCGAGTCCTTTGAGCACATGGCGATTGGCACCATGGCCTTTCACCCGCTCACGCCAGAAATCATGTATGTGGGCACAGGAGATCCCCAAATCAGCGGCCATCCGCGCATTGGAGCAGGAGCATTCAAATCCCTCGACGGAGGAGAGACGTGGTCTTCGATTGGGTTGGAAGACACCCGCATCGTGAGTCGCATTGAGCTCGATCCATTTGACTCCAACGTGGTTTTTGCAGCCACCATGGGCAACCCGAGCATGCCGGGACCCGATCGCGGGTTGTACCGAAGCCAAGATGCCGGTGCGACCTGGGAGCAGATCCTCTTTGTGGGCGATTCCGTGGGCATCAACGACGTGCGCATTTCGAGCGTGACGGGCGCCATTTTGGCGACCTCTTGGCATCGCATCCGAACGAGCACCACAAGCGACGTCGTGAGCCCTGACAACCAGGTGTACAGAAGTTTGGACGGCGGCGACACTTGGGAAGTCCTCCCAAGTCCATGGGGCGAAGGCGAGCGTTGCCGGATTGGAATTGACGAATCGCAAGGGCGCTTTGTCATCAATCCCGTGGGTGCGGATTTGCAATTCAGCAACCTGTATCGCTCGGGCGACGATGGGGCGACCTGGCTGCCCATTGTACCGGAAGGGGCCATGCCGGAGGGGGTCCTTGGGGGATTTGGGTGGTACTTCTCCAAGGTGCGCATGAACCCTTGGGATTTCGACGACATCAGCGTGCTGGGTGTCGAGCTTTGGAACACCCTTGATGGTGGAGAAACTTGGGAGCGAATGGGGCCAGAATGGTGGACGTATGAGGTCCATGCGGACAAGCATGACCTCCAGTGGGTGGGGCCAAATGAACTGCTTCTTGCGACCGACGGTGGGGCGTACCGAACCACAGACCATGGCGAGACGTGGCAGGACATCGAGGCGCTGCCCATTGGCCAATTCTACCACGTGACGCACATTCCTTGGGCACCCGGATGGTACACGGCCGGTGCACAGGACAATGGCACCACCACGGGCAATGCCACCGTGGCAGCCAACTGGACGCGGGACCGCGGTGGAGATGGATTCACCGCGTTGTACCATCCTGAGGACCCTTTCCTCAGGGTCGCCACCGTGCAGTACGCCAACTTCGCTTGGAGCATCTCGGCATGGGACGAAGAGCCCAATTGGAGCGACTTCACGAACGGTTTGGATCCCGAGGACCGCGAGCCGTGGGATGCCCCCATCCTGTTTCACCCTGCTGAGCCCGACGTGGCGTGGTGTGCCACGGAGCGTGTGTACCGCATGGAGGATGCGCCGTTTGGGGAATGGGAGTCAGTGAGTGAGGACTTGACGTTGGGGGTGAATCCAGGGCTGAGTTTTCGGGTGGTGACTTCCTTGTCAGGAAGCCCCTTTGACGCCAACACGGTGGCTGCGGGAACTTCTGACGGACAAGTGTGGTACACGACCAATGGAGGAGGGGACTGGACCTTGATGATCGACGACCTGCCTCAACGTCAAGTGACCGACATCGCCTTTGATTCCTTTCATGCAGATTCCATCACGGTTACGTTGAATGGCTACAAGGATGCGGTGTACACGCCCCACGTGTTCAGGGCTTCTTTGGGGACTGCATGGCAGGATGTGACGGGCGATTTGCCAGACCACCCCGCAAACGATTGGCGTGCCTTGAACGACAGCACGTGGGTCTTGGCGACGGATTTTGGGGTGTACCACACCACCAGTTGGGGACAGCATTGGGAGCGTGTGGGTGACATGCCCTTCATTCCGGTGTTTGAACTCGATGTGGACACTGCGGCCTCCCAGCTTGTGGCGGCCACGTTCGCGCGAAGCATCCAAACGTTCCCGCTTGACAGCCTCTTGCCCGAGCCCACGGTCGTTGAGCCGGTGGACACGAACGTCATTGCCGTGGGGGAATTCGCCGCGGCTGGGGCTTCTTGCCTCCGTTTGTTGGGACATCCTTTCGAGAACCATGGAAAAGCACAACTGGCCCCCTCTTGGCAGGGCGCAACTTGGTCGGTGTGCGACCTGAACGGAAAGATCATGGCCACAGGCGTGGTCTCTGGGACCACGCTCGAGTGGAGCATGCAGGGCTGGCCTTCAGGCGGTTACGTGATGAAGATTCAACCGATGCACGGAACGCATTGCACCACGCGCTTTGTCAAGGCTGTGACGCGTTGAGGGACGTCCTCACGGACATCCTGCCTGCGACCAGAAAACGTATTCAGTAGGGGCAGGGAGCGCCCACGCTGCTCAGCAGCACAAGAAGGTCCCCAATGCCCACGGTGCCGTCGCTGTCTAAGTCACCTTCACAATTGCTGGTGCACCCAAAGGACGTCAGCATGTTCAGCAAGTCCTCGACCTCCACGAAGTAATTGCCATTCAAGTCCGCGGGGCACGAAGGTTCGGGAAACACAACGCACGTTGGCGCCTTGTTGGTGATTTCAAGCACCTCACCAGGGGTCAGTTCTCGACCGGCCAGCCCAGGGTGGGCCGCCGCATAACGCTCTGCCCGGAACACTGCATTTTGAGGGGCTGGTGCACCTTGCGTCGCGGCACCGAACACCCCGATGGGGTTGCGGTAATTCCAAACCACCTCTTGGTTTTCGTCAATTTCTCGGATTTCCCCGCTGGCCCCTTCTGTGATCAGAATGTTGCCGTTGCGGAGTTGTTGCGCGCCTGAGGTGTTCTGGGAGAAAAAATCGGCATCGAGGATGGTGGGGTAACGCCAATCCGTCATTTCGGGACCCCAAGGCCCCGCTGAAATCAAGGAATAGGTCCCACCGGCATTTAAGGGTGGCGTGATGATTTCCACGGTACTGTAAAATCCGTCGGGTCGTTCGTTGCCATTCGAGAACACCATCACACGTCCGTCCTGAATCCAACGGGCGTCGTGTTGGCTGTGAAGCATTCGATCGGCGGCGGTTCCGCGTCCGTAGGCCTCAGGGTTGCCCCAGCGGTACAGGAGGTGTCCTTCGAAGGTGTGTGTCAAATCGCTTGGCGTGCTGTGGTCAATGATCCAAAGCTCATTGAAATCACGGGAGCTCACCATGATTTGGTCCAGATCTTCGTGATAGGCAATGGAATTGGAGTGCAACCAATCCTTGTCATTCGCCGTGGCTTCGTAGTTGACATCCAATTGACGCGGGTGGTCCTGAGGGTCCCCGTAATTGGGCAGCGAAGGGTCAAAATCCTGGATGAGGTGATGGATGGATTCCCATTCCCAAACCACGTTTCCACCCGAGGTTCCTTGCGGTTCGATTTCCACAATGGACATACTCCACACCACTTCTGCCGTTTTCTCGGGATCACGGCCTTTGGCAATCCAACTGTCTGCAGGATAAGCTTTCCAGACCAGTGCCAACACGTTGCCGTTGGGCAACATCGCAATGTCGTGGTGCTGGCATTGTGTAGGGGAGGAGATGAGGTAGCTCCAAGTGAGGTTGCCTTCCCAATCAAACCGTTCTATGATGCCTCCGGATCCGCCGGTGCCGAAGTTGGTGTTGCTGGTGCGTCCGGCACGAATCAAGCTGCCGTCGTCCAACAAGTACGCCATCATGCCCGCCTTGTATTCACTTGTCCAACGGTTGACTTCTTCCCCGCAGTTGTTGAGGAGGTAGGTGTTGGTCGATGAGGTCACAGGCAGCAACGTGTACCCATCGTACGATTGTTCACTTTGAAACAGCACGCCCACCGTGGGGGACTGGCCGTGTGCGACCACGCCCAAAAACAGGACGACAGCGAGTGCGACGATTTGGTTCAAACGGTTGTTCATACGTACAGGGTCTGGGGGAAACAACCGCCACCGACCCAAAAAGTTGCATGGTGACATAAGCGCAAGGCCGCGTCCGGGTTGAAGCACGTGGCGTCTGTGCTCATCGAATCACAGCCACGCGTGCCACGCCTCCGCCGGCCAATTCAAGGGTGATGAGGCGCCAGCCGTCGCCAACAGCCAAAGGCATGTCCAATCGAGTCACACCACCGAGGTCACTTGACCAAACTTCGCGGCCTCTTAGATCCCAGATCGATGCACGCTCCACTCCTCCATCCACTTCCAAGGTGGAGGGTCCCAGCCATGTCACTTCCAATTCTCGCAGGTCAAAAGTTCCTGGAAAAATCAGCCAGGTCGACAGGCTTGTTGAGCATCCAAAGATGTTGGTGGCGACAATTTCAAAGGGATCTTCCAAGTAATTGTACAAGGTGTCACCCGTCGCAAGAAGGTTCCCCATGGAATCGAACCACTCGTAGCTCATGTCTTGGTCAAACGCCACCACATGGAAGGTTCCATCGAAGAGGGGCTGAATGAGCCCGACCTCTGGCACGGCCGGGTTGGGTTGGACAGTCACGGCCTGTTGGTCGATGTCGTAGCATGCCTCTCCGAGTTCGCCCAATTCATGGGTGATGGTCAGTGTTCCCAATGTGACAAAACCAGGTTCAAAAAATTGACCAAAGACGCCATCACCAGTCCACGTGCCGCCGGGTGTGGCGGCTTCCAACGTGACGGTTTCATCGTTGGCACAAAACGGTCCTGTGGTCAGAATGGTCGCGTCGAACGCTGGCAAGACCTCCACCGTCCAAGACGCCAGAACGCCGTTGTAGATGTAGTCGATGATGTGGACTCCTTCTCCAGCTGCCGCAGGGTTGAACATGTCGCCTTCCACCCCGGGCCCGACGAGCACACCTCCAGCAGGGTCTGTGGCCGGCGCGAAGGGCTCAGCATCCACACACGTCGCCTCAGGACCGCTGATGGACGGCGGCGTTTCTGTTTCACCAAAGTTGTACACCACCTCGGGGTCGTCATAGCCTGGCATGGGCGCGCCATTGGTGTTGGACCAGTCAAACAAAATGATGGCGTCAAAACCGGGATAAGTCAAGATGTTTCCTGACGCCGCGCGCCAAAGGTTCAAGGTGAACGGCTCTGCCCCGGTGATGCCTTCGTCGACCGTCGAGGTGGTCATGTCGTCGCCGTAGATGGGCAAGTTGATGTAGGCCAGTCCGTCGTTCATGACGACCTGTGCCGCTCCCGCGCAATTGCCCGTGCCATCAAACGCTGCGATCCAATCGTTGGCGTTGGCAGGTACTCCATTGACTGTGGCTTGGCCGTAAAACGCCCCGCTCGAGTTGGTGGGCGTGAAGGCAAATTCCGCCGGTTGGGCAAGGGCCGTGAAGGAGCATCCAATCATGGCTCCAAAGCACACCAAAAAGGCCGCCCAGAGAGGCGACCTTTTGGGGGATGAGTGATCTGGCTTCATGAGCGCAAGGTAAAGCGAGGGCTCATTCCAACACCACCACGCGCGTCGAGCCAATCGCCACCCCAGAAGCGTTCACCTCCAAGGTGTTGGTGCCGGTCTGAAGCGTTTCCACCACAAAGCAAGTTGTGAAAGCGCTCAGCCCTTGTGCAGTCCGCACTCTTTCGAGGACTGCTCCCACCACCAACGACCGGCGCGGGGGTGCTCGCCTTGGAGGACGGCACGGGTGCAGGGGGCGCAGCCGATGGACGGGAAGCCCTTGCGATGCAGGGAGTTGGTGGGGACGCCGTGGGAGTTGATGTACGTGTCCAATTCGGCGTCGGTCCAGTCCACAATCGGGTTGAGCTTGATGAGTCCGGTCATGCCGTCGCGTTCGAGGCGGGGCAAAGAGGCGCGGTTGTCGCTTTGGGATGCGCGCAAGCCGGTGACCCACACAGCAGCACCTTCCAAGGCTCGTTTTAGCGGGTCGATTTTGCGGATGCGGCAGCAGGTTTTTCGGGCGTCGATGCTCCGGAAAATGGAAGACATGCCCTGCTCGTTCACAAATTCCTCCAAGGGTGCGGTGTCCGGAAAGAAGGACACCAGGTCAAGGTTGCGGTATTTGCTGCGGGTGCGGTCGATGAGATCGTACGTCTCAGGGAAGAGCCGGCCGGTGTCCAACGTGACCAACCGAACAGGCAAGTCGTGCTGGGCAATGAGGTCGGTCAATGCCTGGTCCTCCAGTCCCAGTGAAGTCGTGAAGACGACCTGTTTAGGGTATTGCTCGCAGAGCTGACGCAAGACCGTAACGGCATCGGTGCTGACGAGATGAGGCAACGTAGACATCACCCGAAGATAAGCCTCCGAATTGTAATTCCTACCTAGCCGGTAGGAAAAAGAATCTTGGAGACAGCTCAGGCCGACGCGGCGGCACCCTCTGGATGCACGGCCAGGTCGGACAACGTGCGCTGTTCCAACACGGCCAAATTCGCGTCACGCACCTCGGCCATCAGCCGGTTCAATCCGCACATGGCCTCGTTGCAATCGTGGCATCGCTCGTAGAAGTGGAGGCTAACGCAAGGGAGGGGCGCGATGGGGCCGTCGAGGATGCGAATGACTTGTGCAAGGGGCGTATCGTCCGGGTGTTTGAGGAGGTAGTATCCACCGCCTTTGCCCTTTTTGGAACCCAGGATGCCCCCGCGTTTGAGGTCGAGCAAAATGGTCTCCAAGAACTTGGTGCTCATCGGGTGGATTTGGACCATGTCACGGATGGAAGTCGGACTGTCAGAGCCGGAAGAATCTGGGGCGCTCTGCTCGTCTCTTCGGGCCAAATCACGTTGGACCAGCGTGCTCAAAGCACGGAAGGCGTATTGCGCTTTTTTGGACAGCATGACCCCAAGTTAGAGGTTGTTTGGCTTAATCCCCCTTTTAGGGTGGGTTTTCATTTCACCCCATGCAGCCATCCTATCATGCATGCATTCAAAGCTTTGGCGACCTCAGTTTCACCAGGGGTTCACATCGTCTTTGTACCTTAGGGGACCTGACAACGAACGAACATGAACGCTTTTGTACGCACGATGATTGGCTTGGGCTGGATGACCATGGGGGTCTCCGCGGTGGCGCAACAACACACGGTGGCCCACCAATGGAACGATCAGATTCTCGAGGCCATTCGCAACGATTTTGCCCGTCCCACGGTGCACGCCCGCAACCTCTACCACGCCTCCATTTTGATGTACGACAGCTGGGCCGCTTTCGACACCACGCAGTCGCAAGCGATTTTCTTGGGGCAAGAATTTGACGGATACCTGTGCCCGTTTGACGAAGCTGCGTTGGAAATTCCCGCAGACCTCGCTGCGCGGAAGGAGGCGCAGGAAATCGCCATGAGCTACGCCTCATACAGGCTCATTCGTCACCGCTACCAGGCCAGTCCTCAAGCGGAGTCGACCATGGCCAACATTTACGTACAGATGATCATCCAGGAGTTGGACACGTCGTTCACTTCCACCGATTACGCCACCCACGGGGCGCCTGCGCTTGGCAACTATCTCGCGGAACAGCTCATCGCGTACGGGATGAGCGATGGCTCCAACGAAGCCAGCGATTACGCCAACACCTGCTACGAGCAGCTCGAGCCCAACATCATTCCGGAAGTGCCAGGCACCAACGGGTTGTTGGATCCCAACCGCTGGCAGGCTGTGGAGCTCAGCTTTGCCATTGATCAAAGTGGCGAGCTTCTCACCGAAACGCCGCCCTTCCTCGGTCCCCAATGGGGTGAGGTGGCGGGATTCGCGTTGCGTGATTCCAACCTGACCCAAGCGGATCGGGATGGGTGCACCTACAATTTGTGGCACGACCCGGGAGCGCCCGTGTATCTGGACACCAATGTCTTCTCGGGATTTGACGATGCTTGGAAGTGGAACCACGGCATGGTGCTGAGTTGGAGTGAGCACCTGTCACCCGACGATGGGGTCATGTGGGACATTGGTCCCGGTTCGTTGAAGTACGACGGAAGCCTTCCTGCATCAGACAACTTGGACTCCTTCTACGAGTGGGAGAACGGCGGCTTGACGTCCTGGTACGACGAGAACGGCAACTTTGGCGGACAAGGCCATGAGGTGAACCCCGTCACGGGGGCGCCCTACGAGGTCAACATGGTGCCACGCGGCGACTACGCCCGGGTGATTGCGGAGTTTTGGGCGGACGGCCCGGATTCGGAGACGCCTCCAGGGCACTGGTACACGCTCCTGAATGAGTTCATTTTGGACGGCCAAGCCGGTCAGCACCGCTGGCGTGGACAGGGGCCCGTCATTCCCGACTTGGAATTTGATGTGAAGTCCTACCTCGCCTTGGGCGGGGCGATGCACGATTGCGCCATTGCCGCGTGGAGTGCCAAGGGCTACTACGACTACTCTCGTCCCGTTTCAGCCATCCGATACATGGCGGAGCACGGCCAAAGCAGCGACCCTTCGCTCCCCAACTACCATCCCGCAGGATTGCCCCTTATCCCGGGCTTCATCGAGATGGTGGACGACGCAGATCCGTTGAACTTCTTCGACGGAGAAGACCAGGTGGGGAAGGTGAAGGTGCGATGCTGGAAGGGGCCTGATTACATTGAGGTTCCCCTCATCGACGAAGCGGGTGTGGATTGGATCATGGCCGACCGTTGGTGGCCCTACCAGCGTCCAAGCTTTGTGACCCCACCATTTGCGGGTTACGTCAGTGGACACAGCACGTACTCACGTGCCGCAGCCGAGCTTCTTGAATTGCTGACAGGTTCGGAATACTGGCCAGGAGGACTGGCCGAGTGGAGTGCGCCCATGAATCAGTTTTTGGTGTTCGAGCAGGGGCCAAGCATGACTTTCAACCTGCAGTGGGCCACCTTCATGGATGCCTCCAATGAAAGTGCATTGAGCCGCATGTGGGGCGGGATTCACCCACCCATTGACGACGCCCCGGGTCGACGCATTGGCAAGCACGTGGGGCGTAATGCCTTCCACTACGCGGAGACCATCGTGTTCCCGCAATGGGCGCAGGAGTTTGGTGGGAATGGATTCTTGCCGTCGGGCGATTGTGAAGGCGATTTCAACGGAGATGGGGCGCGCGGCTCGGGCGACTTGATCTTGTTCCTGACGGCCTTTGGGCTCGGGTGGACAGGTCCCTATGACTTGGACAATTCGGCAGCCATCGACACCCCCGATCTGCTGACCTTCCTGCAATTGTGGGACAGCACGTGTGAGTGATTGTCAAAGACCAACGTTCCGCGGGTTCGTGATGCGCGTCGTGCACAATGGAGAGCGGAACAACTTTGGACGGGCTGTGCGCAGTTTAACAGGGATGGCGTGATTTTTGAGCCATGGACGATGTCCACAGCTCGTTGATTCTGTTCTCTGCGTTTTTTCTGTTGCTCGAACTCTTGTTGGGCAAGGTTGCGGTGCGTAGAAGACCAGAAACTCCCCAACATTGAAACCTCAAGAAATTCACTGATATGAACAACAATTCAACCCCTTGGTGGCAGACCGGAGCATTGGTGTGCACCTTGATTTTGGCCAGCTGCGGTGGCGCTGAAACGGAACAAGCCCCTGCACAAGAGCCCGAAGCCCCAACCTTGGAACAGGCAATTGCCGAACGCGGGAAACCGTGCAACTGCGTGGCTGAAAACCAAGAAGCCATGGTGGCGTTGCTCGAATCGTTGAAGAGCACCGAACAAGTGACGGCCCAAGAGATCAACCTTCAAATCGCGCAGATGATGTTGCCTTGCATGAAGCCGACGGGGAATGTGGATTCCGACCGAGAGTATTCACGGGCGATGGGACAATGCGAAGGCTTTGCCGCATTGACGGACGTCATGACCGAAGTGAAAGAAGAAGTGCAAGCCCGTGTGATCCAAGAGGCGGAAAAGGAGCGAGCCATCGACCTCGATGGTGTCAAGGGCGCCAACGCTGTGTTGAACAAATTGAAGGAATCCTGATTACGGGATTCTAACCGTCGCGGTCATTCCGCGTCTTCGAGGCCGAGTCGTTTGAGCACCGCTTGAACCTCGGCCTCTGTCTTTGTCAGGCGTTGCTGACAGAAGTCAAGAAGGGTACTGGCGCGTTGCAGCTTGGACGTCAGCGCATCGATGCCCAATTCGCTGCTTTGCATTTGCTGCAAGATGTCTTGCAGCTCACGCACGGCGGCGTCGTAAGACGTGTTTTCAGGGAGGGGAGCATCACTCATCGGAAGGCGAATTTACGCGGGTCACGGTCACGTCCGCGGTGCCGCGGTGAAATTGCAAGGAAAGGGTGTCGTTGACGACGAGCGCCCCGGCATCTCGGATGGCTTGACCGTCCTTTCGGGCCACAGCAAACCCACGGGCCAACGTGTTCTCCGGCTGAAGGGTGTGGACGGTGGTGGCCAGATGCTTGATGTGCTGCAGTTGTTGTGCCAAGGCTTGTTGTGCCTGGACTGCCAACTGTTCTCGGGCATGGGCCAATCGCACTCCCTCCGCTGCGAGCAACTGGCGGGGTTGAAGCACAAGCGTTTGCAGATCCTTGGCCATCCGCGTGCGTTCCCACGCCAAACGATGCTGGGCACGCTGCCCCATGGCCAAGCTCCACTCCGTCAAATGGGAGCGCTCTGTCACGAGTCGGTCGACGAGGTCGTCTGCCACGGCCGTGGGCGTCTTGAAGTGCTTGTGGGCGACCAAATCGGCCACGCACAAATCGGTTTCGTGGCCGATGCCCGTGAACACGGGAAGGGCAGACTGGGAAATGGCGAGACACAGGTCCAGGTCGTTGAAGGCGTCGAGGTCCAAGGCGGATCCGCCACCCCGAACCATGACCACCACGTCGGGTTGCCACGCCTGCGCGCGAGACAACGCATCGATCAGGGTTGGTGGGGCGTCTTTGCCTTGCACGGTGGCTGCAAACACCTCCACGTTAAAGCCCACGCCCCATTCGTTGCGCAACAGGTGCATCCCAAAATCCCGGAAGCCAGACGTCCCGGGAGAGCCAATCAGGGCCACGCGCTGGATCAAGCGCGGCAGGGGGAGGCTGCGGTTCAGTTCGAAGGCGCCCTGGGCTTTCAGGGTCGCGATGGTCGCTTGCTTTCGCCGTTCTGCCTCTCCAATCATGGCCGACACGTCGATCTCCTCAATCACGAGGCTTACTCCGTAGACAGGGTGGTAATTCACCTTGCCACGAAACACGATTTCCACACCGCGTGCAAGGATTTGGTCCGCAGCCTCTCCCAAGGCTTCGCGCACCACGGCGAGCTGGCCCTTCCACAAGGTGCCGCGCATCACCGCCAGGCGCTGTCCACGGCGCTCTTCGACGAGTTCCAAGTAAACGTGGCCAGATGGGCTTGTGGACAGCTTGGCGATTTCCGCCTTAAACCACAGGTCTCTGCCATGCGTGACCTGCTCAAGCGTGCGTTTGAGGCTCTCCCCAAGTTGGGAGAGCGTGTAGATTTTTTTATCTGAGACCTCGCTCAACGCCCTGCGAGCTTCCAGGTCTGACGCTGGCCGCGGTCTGTCACGTAGACGGCCACGGTCATGGCTTGCGTGGGCCATTCGAGTTGTTGTCCTGCGTTGGCGTCGCGTGCTTCAAGCACGCGGCCAGAGAGGTCGGTCACGACCAGGCGTCCTGCTTCAGGGGCCATCCAAGTCCACGCTTCTCCGAGGGGCAGTGGACGGGCCCAGTCTGCAGCCGGAGCCATGGCCAAGCCGTCGGTGCTTGAAGTGTCTGCCACTTCCGGCAGGGACAAGGTCGCGGGGAGGTAGCCGTCGCCGTTGGTCGAGCCGTTGCCGTTGCATTCGAGAGCGCTCATGTAGAAATCGGCATTTCCGGATCCCGCTGCGGGAGCGGTCCAGTTTACTTCAAACACGTTGGATGCGCTCGTGGCGTCTTGCTCCACGATGTGGCGTCCGTCCACGTCTTCGAGTTGGGCATTTTCAGAGGGGGCGCTGAACGATCCGGCATTGGAACCGTTGGCCAATACAACCGTGCTCTGCATGCCATAGAAGGAGGTTGCGTCGCCACCTGCGATGACCATGCGAACCAAGTACTCCTGTCCGGGCGTGTAGGCCGTGGCAGCTTCTTGGGTTGCCGCGTCCACGACCTCAAAAGACGCGCTGGCCGAGGTCGAACCGTTGTGACAGCTCGTGCAGACCGGGTCTGAGCCGGGGGCGCCTGTGCGGTCGCGGTTTTGGGCTTCAGCAACACCTTGAGAAGAAGCCATCGAACCCAGCAAGACGGCCGAGACAGCCAAGACGAAGAGCGTGCATTGGTTCATAGGGTGAATGTCGGAAGAATCGTTCAATCTTTCCCTCGTATCTTCACATAACGAACGGGTCGCTTTGGATTCCCCTCTCACACATACGCAAAACGACGTTGAGCGCAGGTACCAACAGTCCCTGGAGGATTTGAATTACGCCCGCTCGATCCAGTCCATGATGGCGCCCACCGCGGCCCAATTGGACGCCCTGTTTCCGCAGTGCATGGTGTACGACAGGCCCATGGACAAGTTGAGCGGGGACTTTCTTTTTGTCGCCGAGCAAGACCAAATGGCGTTCCTCGCCGCCTGCGATTGCACAGGACACGGAATGAGCGCGGCGCTGATGACGGTGCTCGCCCGCGAAAAGCTGTGGCAGGCCTTGACCAAAGCGTCCGGGCCCGCGCACCTGTTGACTCGCCTTGATGAAAAGTTTCGTGCCGCCATGATGAACGGCGATACGCACGCCATGCGCGCCGTGGGAATGGGCTTGGATTTGGCGGTGATTGCCTATCAGCCAGCCCAACAGCAACTCCGCTTCGCAGGGGCCAAACGTCCGCTGTGGATTGTGCGCAACGGCAAGCTGCTCGAATTCAAAGGCACATCACGGTCCATTGGTGGCGCGTACTGGAGGCAGCAGCCTTTTGTGGAAACCACCCTCCAGGTGCGTCCGGGGGACTCGGTGTTCATGTTTTCAGACGGGGTGTCCGACCAGTTTGGCGGTCCGTATGACCGCAAATTGAAGCTCAAGGGCCTTCGTACGCTGATCTTGTTGCTTGCCGAACTGCCCCCCGCGGACCAGCACGAATTCATCAAGACGTGGTTGACGTCGTGGCAAGGAGATTCGCCAGCCACCGACGACCAGTTGCTGCTTTCCTTCCGGGTTCCGACCTTGGAGGAATGAAGAAAGCCCTTCCCTTGTTTTTGGCCGCGGGTGTGGCGGGTGCCGTTGTGGCTTGGTCGATGTACAACAAGCCGCACAAGGACTACGCGCAGGAAGAGGTGGCCCAAACTTGGCGTGCCGAGGACCTGGTCGCGGCGTTCGCTGAACAGCCGGACGACATGCAAGCCGAATGGCAAGAGAAGGTCGTGGAGGTTACGGGGACTGTGCGGTCGTCCTCGATGCAAAGCGTGGTGTTGAACCCGGGGGTGGTCGCCACCTACGACGAAGGGCAAACCCCAGAGGTGGCGCCCACGGGGCAGGTGACGCTCAAGGGTCGGCTTGTGGGCTTTGACGACCTGTTTGGGGAGGTGCGCATCGACCACGTGCGCATCTCGAATTGACAGTGGCGAACCAAAGCATTGACAATTTCTTGACATCGGAGTGCGACCGCTTTCGCAAGTTTGGGGCATGAACCCTGTCCAATCTTGGGGCCCCATTGCCTTGCTCGCGACGACTGTCCTGATGTCCTGCACAGAAACGCCCGCCGTGAACATGAACCCTTGGAACCCTCGACTTGCCGAGACGACCGCCAGGTTGTTGGAAGACACCGCGTCTGTCGCTGAGGAACGCAAATCCGAACTCAATGCGTTGGCCCAATGGACCGCTGAAACCCTCGACGAACGCGGACAGGCCGACTTGATTTTCATTTGCACGCACAACAGCCGACGCAGCCATTTGTCCCAGGTTTGGGCGCAGGTGGGTGCGGACGTGGCTGGGGTGAAGGGCATTCATACGTTCAGTGGCGGGACAGAAGCCACGGCGTGCAATCCAAGGACCGTTGCGGCCATGAAACGGGCAGGTTTTGAAGTGGTCCCACAAGACACCATCCACGGCGAGCCCAACCCCACCTATCTGGTCTCCACGGGAGTGACGGACATGGCCTGTTTCAGCAAGAAATACGGCGACGAGCCCAACCCGATCGAAGGGTTTGGGGCGGTCATGACATGCAGCAGTGCGGACCGCGGTTGTCCTTTGGTCTTCGGCGCGGACGCCCGCTTCGCCATTCCCTACGTCGACCCCAAGGTCAGCGATGGCACGGATGCGGAGGAGGCGACCTACGACGCCCGCCTCGAACAAATTGGGACCGAGATGCTCTATTTGATGGGTCAGGTGGCGGCGCGGGTCACGCGCTAAATAGCACCCACACGTACACGGCGCTGAAGGCTGTCAAAAACAGGAGGCCGAGCCATGCCCAAGCTTGAAGGGCGCGTCCGGGCTTGGCTTCGGTCGGAAAATCGTCCCGGGTGACAAGCCGCAGGTTCCAAAACGCAATCACCGGGGCCACCAAAAACGACAACGTGGTGGCCAAGTCGACCAAGGTTTTGAGCTGACCTCGGAAAGCCAACACGACGAGCAGGCCTCCAAGGGCGACCAGAACCAAGGCGAGGCGATGCCGCATGGCGTTGCGGTCGGCTTGGGTGGCCGCGGCCCACGCCCGGTCCAGGCTTCGGGCATACCCGTCCATCACGGTGATGCACGTGCTGAACATGGCGCTGAAGGCGGCAGCGCCCATGATCGGCGCGCTCCAATCCCCCATGGATTGTGCATACAGGGATACGATACCCGAGGCGAAGGCGGCACTTCCGTCCGGCAGCGTCGAGTCCGTGCGGTAAAGCAGAAGGGTTCCCAAGACCAGAAATCCGAGGGCGAGTACCACGGAAATGGCGTAGCCTGCGTTGAATTCTGTGAGGGTTTCTTTGAGCGTGGGCTTGTATCCTGAAGTTCGAATGCGCTCAAGGGTCCAAAAGCTGTTCCACGTGCTCAAATCCACGGCCGAGGGCATCCAGCCCATGAGCGCAATGACAAAGGCAATCCCGGTGGGTGTGGTCCACGACCACGTCTCGGGAACAACAGTGGCAGGAGGCGGGGCGGATACGGTCACGGCCACGGCCACCACCGTGGA
>Ga0209503_10000371_pt1 | contig 29387 bp, 30 predicted proteins | sample SouAtlMetagenome_2_FD_187448 | JGI IMG/M metagenome (GOLD analysis project Ga0209503, IMG submission 187448) | Marine eukaryotic phytoplankton communities from Atlantic Ocean - South Atlantic ANT15 Metagenome (SPAdes) (version 2) | ecosystem: Environmental > Aquatic > Marine > Oceanic | place... | reverse complement strand
TAGTTGAGGATCATGCAGATATTTGTCTAGCTGCAGGAATTAATATCGAAGGGATAAACCAAGAAGTTGCATGTGGACAGTGGGAGTTCCAGGTTTTTGGAAAAGGTGCAAAAAAAGCTGGTGATCAACTATGGATTGCTAGATATATTCTTGATCGATTAACAGAGGATTACGGTTATTATATTGAATATCATCCAAAGCCAGTAAAAGGTGATTGGAATGGTTCAGGAATGCATGCAAACTTTTCTAATGAAACATTAAGAACATGTGGATCTAAAGAAACATATGAAAAAATTTGTGAAGCATTTAGACCTGTTGTTGACGAGCATATTGCTGTTTATGGTGCCTACAATGATCAAAGGTTAACCGGTTTACATGAGACTCAATCCATTGATCAATTTAGTTATGGAGTTTCTGATAGAGGTGCATCAATCAGAATTCCAATAATTACTGTTGAAAATGGATATAAAGGTTGGCTAGAAGACAGACGTCCTGCGTCAAATGCTGACCCGTATAAAATCGCCGCAAGAATTATTAAAACGGTAAAATCTGCCTAAAATTTAAATCTTAACTTATAGAAAGAGGAATTATGGAAATAGTTCCTTTTTTTATGCAAAAGCTTGAAAAATAAATAAGAAATAGGCCAATATCATAATTAGACCTTTGTACTTTGATACTTTATTCCTTTCTGGAAAAATAACTAGAATCATTATCAATAAAGCAAAAATCAGCATCCATATAATATCTCTTTGAATAATTTCCTCAGCGATAGGGATTTCTTTAATTAAAGCTGTTATTCCCAATACTGAACCAATATTGAAAATATTTGAGCCTATCAAATTTCCTACCGAGATACCTTTTTCATTTTTTGTAATTGCTACCAAGGAAGCAGCAAGCTCGGGAATACTTGTTCCAATTGCTACAATACTTACAGAAATCACAGCTTCACTAATATTAATTTGTTCAGCAAAATTTACAGCACCATCTACCAAAAATTCAGCGCCAAAGTAGAGTGTAATTATTGAAATAGTCAACCAAATAAAAATTTTAAAATTTGATGCATTTGAAAGTTTATCATTAACCTCACTGTGCATTTCAACTGTGTTGGAATTTTTAAGTACACTAACAATAAAAATCGTAAGTAAAATAAGTAACATTAAACCCTCATACCTGCTTAGGATATAATCATTGGAAATAAATAACCACAAAGCAAGTGAAAGAAAAAACATCCATGGCCAATCCCTTTTGAAAAATTTTTTATCAACCGAGATATTACTAAGTATAGCAATAAGTGATAACACTAGCCCAATATTTGCAATGTTAGAACCAATTATATTATTTATTGCGATAGATGGAGAATCATTCATTGCAGCATTTATACTCACAATTAACTCAGGTAATGAAGTTGCAAAAGATACAACAGTCATTCCGATAACAAATTTTGAAATATTAAACTTAAACGATAATGCTACAGACGACCTTACGATAAATTCACCACCAATAACCAGAAAAAAAAATCCTAAAAGTATAAATAACAAATTCATTATTCTATAATAATTTTTGAATTGAAAAGCTGATCATTATTAACTAACCTCAAAAAATAAATCCCGCTTTCTAAATCCAATCTTATAAAATTGGTATTATTTACTTCTATCTCATAAACTTTTTGTCCACTGACAGAGAAAACCTCGACTTTTTGATTTGTAAGAGTTTTACTAAAGTTTAAATTTCCGTTGGACGGATTTGGATATATAAAAAATTGAGAATTTTGATAATCAATCAAATCAAGATTCTCATCCCAATTTTGACCGGTGCTTTCCCCCCATAGAAAATTTACTAAATTTGGATGATCTATAAAAGGGTTTCTATTCTGCTGAAATCCATAAATGATTTCATTTCTGTTAATTTCAAAATCATCTACTGGATCAAGATTATGCCATTCAATTAATGCAGAAAGTTTACCTAATATTGGATCATTATTATTTGGAGTAGTATAGTCAACAAGCTCCAAATCAAAACTGTTATTATTGTGATCTACGCCAGGGTCATAACGAATTACCATATAAAATAATATTCTTGCTATATCACCCTTAACATTATCTGCAGGCTCCCAGCTGTCGTTGTCAGTAAGACATTCAATTGCTTCAGAGTGCTGACTGCCACCAAAATCAAAGTCTTTTGTACCTCTGGATGAATTAACAGATCTGTCACAAGGTTTTAAATTGTGAACATCAGTATACGCTATATCGTCTTCATCTGGAAAACCATGGGATTTAGGCCAAATATGCTCCCTATTCCATGAGTTGTTTTGATTTCCAGTACCATTTTCATATTGAGAATAATTACCAGTACCATCTCTGTATCCCTTATCCTGGGATCTACCTGTATAAACCAATAACATATTATCATGATTTTCTGGATCTTGATCAGAAAGCTCTAAAATATCCCACGTATCAGTTGACGAGGACGTGTAAGGAAAAAAAACATGATTAGAAATAATTTGGTGTAAAGCTTCTTTAAGTTCATTTTCAGATTTACCTACTGCTTGCTGATAATAATCTTGGGGGATATTTTGCTGAACAATACCAAAAGTTGGATTTGAAGGAGGACCAAAATCAGATTGTGCATAAATTTTTACGCAAAAAACAGAAACAGTATTATTGAAAATCTCATAAAAGCAAAGATAGTGCATTTTAAATATTTTTATCATAATAATGGTAATCTTAAAGTTAATTAATACACAATGGCACAAGGTTTGATCGATTTTAAGCATGTATAATAAAACTTACTTATTATTTATTTTTATGCTTTTGTTTTTTTCGTGCGGAAGTCAGAAAACTACTTTATCAGAATCTAAGCCTAAGTTGTCAATTTCACCTGGGGCAACAACAATCTTGGATGTAATTGTTGGCAAATTTCCTGGGGTCAGAGTAATTGGTGCTAACGCATCCGGGATTGACACTAAAATACTAATCCGTGGTGGTAGTATGTCAATAAATAATGAAGCATATGCTATTTATGATGTTGACGGGTCTATTCAATCTGACTTCCCGTCATATATTGATCCTCAGCAGGTTAAAAGTATTTCTATACTTAAATCGTTAGCTGCTACTAATAAGTATGGTGGTATGGCTAGAGGAGGAGTTATCATTATAAAATTAAAAAGATGAAAAGTTTACTATTAACTTTAATTATGTTTATCGGAATGAGTAGTTACGAAACACAAAAATATGATCTCATTTATTCTGAGAATGACTTTGAAATTAGATTTTATCCGAGTTCTGTAAAAGCCAAAGTCATTTCTAAAAATAATGCCAATGGCAATTTTTATAAATTATTTCAGTTTATTAGTGGAAACAATTCTAAAGAAGAAAAAATTGCAATGACTACACCCGTATACATGAAAAATAATAATGATTCAAATACAATGGAATTTGTAATGCCATCATCTTATAAAATGGAATCAATTTCCAAACCTAATGATGAGAATGTTATTGTTTTTGAATCTGAAGCAAAATATTACGCTTGTATAAGGTATGGAGGGTATAGCAACCAAAATAAATATAAAGCAAATTCCAAGCTACTATTAGATAAATTAAAATCATTGGGTATCAAATCAATCGGTGACATTTTTTATGTTTCTTACAATAGTCCTTACAAGATATTTGGGAGAAGAAATGAGGTAATGGTTGAGGTTGATTACAAAGACTAATTCTCCTGTATTGCTACTCCGTATGCTATCATGTTAATTCTGTATTCAGGCTCAGTTATTTTTTCTATATCCTCTTTGGGCATTTTAGCATCCTCTGCATAGTGTCTTAATCTTTCAACAGCGATTGTATCGTTAAAGATTTTTCCAGACATCAAAACTTTTTTACCCGCAATTCCAACTTTTGGGACAAAAAAACCATAATCTTTAAACTTTACAAAAATAGTATCTGTATTTACCTTTACATTCATCCAACATCCCTTTTTTGGGCATACATTTATAATTTCTCCCGAAATATTATTAATATCAAAATTATCTTCAATGATTTCATGAAATTTTTCATCAACCGGAATATTCTCACCATAACCAATAAACACTTCCTTTTGACAAGAAAAAGTTGTTAATAAAGTCAAAAAAATCATCTGAATTTTATGTTTCATTTTAATTATTTTTGCAAAACAAATTTATCAAATTTTTAGAATTGTGGAGCTGGATAACCTTAAAAATATTTGGAAAATTGAACACGAAGAAAAAGTTAACACATCTACTGAAGAACTTTGGGAATTGATTACTACCCCTTCAAATCTTGAATTATTTCATCCGTTTTGCAAAACAAATAGGGTAATTGCTTGGCCTGGAAAAAATTCTGTTGATGAGTTAATATATTTAAATGATTTGAAATACATAAGAAATTTTATTTCATGGGAAGAACTAAATGGGTATAGCCTACTAATTGGAGAAGAAAACAGCAAACAATCTTATGTGATCTGGAAAATTTTTAAAAAACAAGGATTAGTTTTTCTAAAAATTACAATTTACCCTTATTTTTTAAGAGGCCTTCCAAAAATAATTTCATATTTACCTTACAAACTCTTTGTAATTCCCAATATGAAATCTTATTTGGAGAGTGTAATAGGGGGAATGAATTATTACATAGAAAGAAAAAAGGAAACCCCTAAAGAATATTTCGGAGGACATAAATGGTTTTCATAATAAAATTTGTGTTTGGTATAAATTTTGGTAGTAAAAGTATTTACAATTATAATGAGAAAGGTAAATTTATTTGAAGAGTTACTTAAAGAAAGAAATAAGGAAATCAGCTCTGCTGAATTAAAACAACTGATCAAAAATATTTGGAATAAAGATGACACGAAAAAGTCCCAAATATTAAATTCGTTGGGTAAAAAAAATTCACAAAAGTTTAATGATCTTGAATTTGACAAGATGGAATCCAAAAATATATTTCACAAAAAAACTATAAAAAAAATATGTGTAACGTATAGATTAAGATTTTTAGATTCTAACTTATTTAAAGGAGATTATCCCAAAAATATCACAACTATCATTAGCGGTTTAGAAAAAAGACACAACACTAAGCTAAAAGACTTTATGATTATGGCACCTTCAAAACTTTTTAAAATTAAAAGTCCAGACGATCCAATCCTTTTTGTTCCTATCGGAAATGACTATTACTATTTAATTCATAAATGGGGAGAAGAATTTAATCTTTTAAGAAAATTACTAGTTCTTCCGTTTAAAAATATTGACAACCTCACAATTTTTTCAGTTTTAGTAAGTGTTGTATTTGCCCTAATAGGTAAATTAGTAATGCCAAGCTTAACACTTTCTGAGGTGTTCATACTATTTCTATTTCTTGTCAAAGGATTTATTTTTATTTTCTTTTATATGTTCTTTTTAACAAGACGCAACTTTAGTGAAAGTATCTGGAATAGCAAATATGACTCTTTTTAGAATCAGCAATTAATAATGCTAATCAAAAAAGCCCCACTTATAAAAGTGAGACTTTATAGATGTGACCTCGGAGGGATTCAAACCCCCAACCTTCTGAGCCGTAATCAGATGCACTATTCAGTTATGCTACGAGGCCAAGTTTATTAGTCGGTAAAAATAAAAAAGAAAAATATTATCTCACTATCACCTTGAAGGTAATTTCACCTGACTTTAGAAAATAAATTCCACCTAAGAGATAAGTTGCTGAAATATCTGTTACTCCATTTGAATAATTTATAGAAATCGGAATTTCTTGTCCTGTTAAGTTAAAGAGACTAAATACTTCAAATCCAGATGTGTTTTTTACTCTAATAACATCCCCTTTTTTTATCGGATTTGAAGTAAGCTTTAAAATTGGAATTTGAACTTCAATATTGGAAAGACTTGATTCAAAGTATTCTGCGCCAAACTCAAAAGTTTCATTCCCAATAATTTGTCCAATTAACCTGCCAGGGATATCATCTATATATGGATGAATGCCTCCCCAAATTCGTGATAGACTGCATTGGTCAGCCGCATCTTTATATGATACCCATTGTAATTCAATATCTTGACTTGGACCATCTTCAAAAACTAAGAACTCACTCTGTTTTGCCAGATGAGTTCCCATTCCCCCAGGAAAATATGCACTACCTGTAAAATTCTCAAGCATCTCAGCTGCTGCTCTTGAAAATGTTGAATGACCTGAGACGTATCCAGCAAAATTTGGAGTGACAAAAGTTGGTCTTTGGTATGGCCACCAATTTTCAGCCAATATCCAATCTACACCAGCAAAATCTGAATCAGTATTTTCAACATACGTGTGGCCTTTCCAAGTGTAGACTTTTATTTTACCAAGGTTCTCATTATTATCTCCAACGAGTGGATCATCTGCCTGAACTATTTCAATTAAGCCTTCGATTAATTCAAAACCATTTTCATTGTAATTATCTAGGGTTGGATCAGTTTTTTGTCCTTGCTCTGAAAAATATCTTATTGCAGAAATAGGTCGAATATAATCATACCAGCCTTTTATACCCCAAACGGATACAGCTACATCATGCATTACGCCTCCCAATATAAAATACGATTTTACATCCCACTCTAAATCTGACAGTTCATCACCTTGCCCTTGGAATTTCTTTTCTAATTGTGGATTATCGCTTACTGAATTCAATAAAACAAACCAATGTCCTGGGGGAGTTTCTGAATCAGGCCCGTCAGCCCAATACTCTGCTAAAACCCTTGTATAATCTCCTCTTTTCACATTCTGTATCTCATACGGATCATTTGTTACTGGATTTTCTGAATACCCCTGACTTGTATCTCCACCATTATAATAATTATAAAAATTTGTAAAGTCCGAAAAGTTTGTTGGATAAGTATCATCATCTACATTTCCGATAGAATTTGGTGAAATATCCCAAACAGTATCATTATCTGGGGAGAGATGTGAACCCCAAATCGAAACCATAGAAAATGATTCAATAAATAAATCGTTGGTATTTTGGTTATCATCAATTAACGGTGGGCTGCCAGGATCATGATATACTTTGTATATGTTTCCTTCCCTTTGAAATTCTGTTAAATCCTCATCATTTAATCCAAATGGCAAAACACTACCCCACTCAGCACCTAAAAATTCTGGTGTAGTCTCGGATAATACATTCCCGCTTTGATCAACAAAAATATCCAGTGATAATGGCTGCCATCTATTTGGATTTGAAATCGTTGAATTTCCAGAAAAAATTGGTGCTAATGGCTCATTAACAGGGTTGTAAAACTGATTTGAGTAATCAACCTGCTCATTTGAACCATCCTGTAAGCCATATTGAATATATTTCTCTGCTATATAGTTTCCTAAATCAGCTGAATTATTATCATAACCATCAGAATCAAAATAATTTAAATCCAGACCAAGAATATTCATCAATGAATTTGCCTTAGCTAGAATTCTTTCATAGCTAGGTGAATTATTGAATCTATGTAATATCAATCTGTATGCAGCATAACTTATTGAATTAATCTCATTAATATGTTCAGACTCGCTATTTGAAAAATTATCAAATTCAGCTACAAAGCCATGAACATTGTTACTAATGAGATACGGAGAGCCAAGATCGTTTACTATTGCCCATGCATCATACATAGCGGCACTCACGTGAAATAAATTTCTAGCATGGACCGTTGGTCTGGCTAAATCATTTCTAATAGAATAGAGTAAAACTTCGTTCCAAAGTCTAGCTACAGAAAAACTATAATCATCTGAAGATAGAGGTAATTGAATAGAAATATCTAATTCAATGACCCCAGTTGAACATTCATCATTTGTAGCCTCAATAGAAATTTTTCCAATTTCATCAACCTCCCATAAAACTTCAATAGTAGATGTGTCTTCACCAGAAATTATTGTTCCATTGTCAACTTGCCAGTCAAAAGTTATTATTGAATCATCATTATACTCATAAGTATGTATTTCAAGTGGTTGAACAACTACCTCACCAATAATAGATTGAGAATCAATATAGACACACGAATTGTCGTCTATAGTTGCATCGGGGTTATAGTTGCAGGAGTTTTCGTCAGCACAACCTTCGATTTTCACAGATGTATTATTATTTACTGTCTGAATTCCTTCTCCCTCGACTATTTTATAAGTAGAATTGGTTTGAATGTTATAATAAGTCTCTTGTCCACTACTTGGCCAAGTTACAGTAACACTAGTTATATTATCATTAACAGAGCCTCCAAAATGTATTGGCTGAATTGACTGATTTTGATATCCAGAGCCATTGTATTGTCTTATTTGACTACTACCATCTTCAAAGTTTATCTCTATTATTGATCCTAAACCATCTTTATTTGAAATAGTTCCTTGTAAATAAAATTTTACCCATGAACCTAATACACTTTCCGTAAAATATGTATCAACTGATTTATTTTCCCAAAGGTTAATATTCAAGTTAAAATCTGTTACTATTAAATCAAGATCACCGTCATTGTCATAATCAAATGAATTAACAGATCTACTTTTTGACATTAAAGGTGGATTTCCTGAAAAGTCAGCATAAGTAAAATTGTTACCCGAATCATTAATAAAAAATCTATCATTTTCTGGGTTAAAAAAACCATTAGCTACATAAAAATCCTCATAACCATCATGGTTAAAATCAGAAAAAGTAACCCCCCATGACCAATCTGTATCATATAAGTTTACCTGTTCTGAATAATTTGTGTAAGGAAGATTACTGTTAAAAATATCTTTTGCATACAAACTATTTTCTTTAATATTAGTTACAAAAAAATCGATATTCAAATCATTATTGAAATCACATGTGGTTAGTCCCATTCCGTCAAACGGATCTTCGACCGAATATTCTGTGGCCATTTCTTCAAATCCATTTCCATTTTGATTTATTAATAACTGGTTATTCTGATCAAAATCATTTGCAATGTATATATCAGGATACATATCATCATTTGCGTAAATAGGTAAAGCAGAAAAACTATTTGAGTCATCTAAATATTCTGACAAATCAATAGATTCAAAAGTCTCATTACCTAAATTTCTATAAAGTTTACTAGATGATGTTTGATTATAATCAGATAAAAATATATCTAAATTACCGTCCAAATCATAGTCGAGCCATAAAGCACCTGCTATATAACATTTTTCACAATATGTTTGAAAGCCAGCAGATTCTGTAACATTTGAAAAGGTTCCATTTCCGTTATTTTTATAAAGTTGGCTCTGAACCGCGTTTCCCAAAAACAAATCAGGATATCCGTCATTATTAAAATCACCCCAGGACGCTGAGAGTCTATCTCCGTGCTCGATGGTATCAAAACTAAAATCACCATTTTCATCATAATTAATCAGATCAATTTCGTGATCAAGATTTTGATCAATCCCAGAATTTTCTGTAACATCTATAAAATTACCATTATTTGTATTCTCGAGTAAACGACTCCAGGAGGTTTCATCATTTTCAGATCTTGCAGAAACAATATATATATCCAGATCTCCGTCCAAATCGTAATCAGCTACAGCAACTCCATTGTTTCCCGCATAACCATTTAAATCTGAAATATTTGTAATATTTCTAAACTGCTGGGCATATATAATTTGAGAAATAAAAAATATATAAAGAAATTTATATTTCAAAAGAGTATAATTAATTTACTTAAATATCACACATCATATCCACTCCACAACATTGAGGCGATTTTATTTTTCCCTCACATTGTGGACAAATTGAGATTTGAACCACTGAACCGTCATCCAAGGTTAAATGGTCATTTTTAAGAGGCTCATCGCACGAGGCACAACTTGCGTTAACCGCCATACCACATTTATTACATTTATAAGTTTCCATCTAATTAATTTTTACGTTTATCAAATTTTTCATTTTCTGTCTGATTAACCCTATTTATAATGAGCCAAATCACTAAAACCACTAATCCAATCCAAAATATAGTATTTATTATCATAGGAATATTATTTTAGGGTAACCGCAGTTCCATATGCCAAAATTTCCGATGCACCCTGGGTTATTACAGATGTTGCAAACCTAATATTCAAAACAGCATTAGCACCCAATTTATTAGCGTCATCAATCATTCTTTCAAGAGCTTGTTCTCTGGCAAATGCCTGTAACTTAGTATACTCTTCAATTTCACCACCAATTATATTTTTTAACTGTGCAACTAAATCCCTAGCGACATTTCTTGTTCTTACTGTTGAACCCCTAGCTATGCCTAAGATTTCGTTAATTTCTTTATTAGGAATTGACTCAGTAGTTGATAATATCATTTTAATTTCTTTTTTGTGTTAAACTATTTCTTTTGTTTCAATTTTAAACATTGATGATAATAAAATTATTGGCTCCCATTGTTTTGTTTTATTACAATAAACAGCATGTTCTGTGCTTTTTGGTTCTAAAAGATTTGAACTGACACCTACTTTGACAATGTAATCCTTACTTAAAGGATTGGTTTTTGCAGTCCTTATTGACTCACTTTCATAATCAATAAGAGTGACAGGTGCTTTGTCAAAACCAAGCTCTTTTAGTGCAAAATATCTATGATGACCATCTACAATTAACAAACTTTTAGAACAGCAGACAATTGATGAGATTATATAATAATTTTCATAAGATTTAATAAATTTTGCCAATGAAGTTTTCCTTTTTTCAATTATCTTTTCATGCGGGTTTAGCAAATTAATATCTATTAATTTCACCCCTTTAATCAAATCCTTATCAAAATCTATAGAATACATGAAAATATTTTATATAAAGATATTAAATCTTTCATTAGTAAAGATTTGTAACTTTATAATATGAAAATTATATCTATTTATATTTTAATCGCAGGAAGTTTATACCTAATTACTAGACCTTATAAAGACAGTATTGATCAAATGCTTAACTCGCTTAAATTATCTACTTTTGATGCTCTTTGGCTTTCCTATGTTGAAGGAATGGCCGTCGGAGGAATTATTATGCTAATAATTTCATAAATTAGAGTTATATGAAGATTAAGCAAATATATACTAAATGCTTATCCCAAGCATCTTATTTTGTAGAAAGTAACGGTGAGGCTGCTGTGATTGATCCCATTCGGGAAGTAGATCAATATATGCAGATGGCGAAATCAATGAGATGTGATATTAAATATATTTTTCAAACACATTTTCATGCAGATTTTGTAAGTGGACACTTAACACTTTCAAAGCTGACCGATGCTCCTATAGTATACGGACCAAACGCGGATCCTGAGTACGAAAGTATTATTTCAAATGATGGAGATATTTTTAAATTAGGCAAAGTAAAGTTTAAAATCATTCATACTCCAGGCCATACATTAGAAAGCTGTTCTTATCTGTTATTTGATGAAAACAATAAATCACATTCGATTTTCACTGGTGATACACTTTTCTTGGGAGATGTTGGTATCCCTGATGTAGCACAAAGATATAAAGGAACATCAAAAGAAGAATTAGCATCGATATTATATGATTCGGTAAATGAAAAGATCAAACCACTTTCAGACGAACTAATTGTTTACCCAGGTCATGGAGCAGGTTCAGCTTGTGGTAAAAACATGATGCAAGAAACTGTTGATATTTTAAAAAACCAAAAAGAAAAGAACTACGCAATGAATGGTAAGTTTAATAAACCAGATTTTATTAAAGAACTAACCGAAAATTTACCAGAACCACCAGCTTATTTTCCTGAAAACGTAAAGCTAAACCAGGTTGGTTATTTAGATTTTGAAATTGTCTTAAAAAATTCATTGAACAAAATAGCTATTGATGAATTTAAAGAATTGATCAAAAATCCTAATATTGTTGTTTTGGATACTAGGAATTCGAAAGAATTTATACAATCTCATATTAAAGACTCAATATTTATAGGATTGGAGGGTAGATTTGCTCCATGGGTTGGGGAAATAATTAAAGATATTAACACCCAAATAATTCTCATTTGTAATGAGGGTAAAGAAAAAGAAGCAATAACCAGACTATCCAGAATTGGTTTTGATAAATGTTTAGGTTTTTTAGATGGTGGAATAAAGAAGTGGACAAAAAACGGAAACAACACAAACTCATTAGAAAGTATAAAAGCGAAAAAATTTGTTGATATTTTAAAATTAAATAAATTAAATATCTTAGATGTTAGACGTAAAAATGAATTTTTAACAAGACACATTGAAAGTGCATCTAATGTTCCTTTAAGTCTTATAAATGACAGCACAAAAACAATTAAATTTGACGAAAAATTATATGTGCATTGCGCTGCTGGTTATAGATCCGTAATTGCTATTTCAATCTTAAATAAACTGGGCTTCAGCAATATGGTTAACATAAACGAAGGTTTTAACGGAATAGTTAAATGTAATCTAAATGAAAATTGTTTCAATTCTGAGATGGAGACTAGCTGTAACAATACTTAAAAGCAGCCCAATTATTTTTGACTTTCGTGTCTTTTAGTTTAAATCCTAATCTGTTTAGTTTTTTCTTCACTTCAAATTCATCATTTATATAAAATCCACTAACTATTAAAATTGTATTATTCTTAGATATTTTTTTAAAATTTTTAAAATTTTTAACCAAGCCGTTTAATGTAATATTAGATAAAATTATATCATATTTTTTATCTATTAGTGCTTCAGAAGATGAGTGGATTGTCTTTATTTTATGACAAGAATTCCTTTTTATGTTATCCAAGGTATTTTGATAGCACTTAACATCTATATCTATTGCATCAATGCGTTTTGCTCCCTTTTTTTCAGAAAGTATTGATAAAATGCCCGTTCCACATCCTATATCACATATTGTTTTATCCCCCATTTCCTCGTCTAAAATAAATTCTAACATAAGCTTTGTTGTTTCGTGATGGCCAGTGCCAAAACTCATTTCTGGCTTAATTATTATATCGTAAATTTTATTTGATGATTGATGAAATGGTGCTCTTATTATGCAATTTTGATTAATTTCTACGGGTTGATAAGAGCTTTCCCATTCTTCATTCCAATTTTTATTTTGGATTTCCTGAATTTTATACGAAATTTTGAATTCTTTTGAATTTAGAACCCTTACATTATCAAAAATACTTTCTTTATAGTCTGATTTTTTAATATATGCAATTACTCCTTGACTGTTTTCTTCAAACATTTCAAAAGAAAGATAGCTAAGTTCAGCAATCAGTATTTCAACACCTGAGATAGGACTGACCTTGAAGTTTACAGCTAGATAACTATCATCCATTGGCGGCGTGAACAATTGCGTTAAAGTCTGAAAAATTTAAGGAAGCGCCACCAATTAAACCTCCGTCAACATCAGGCAAAGAAAAAATTTCACTTGCATTGTTAGCCTTTACACTACCACCATACAATATTCTTATTTCATTAGAAATATCATCGTTGAAATTACTTTTAATCAAATTTCTTATATAGTGATGCATTTCTTGAATTTGAGGACTATTTGCGGTTTTTCCGGTGCCAATTGCCCATACAGGCTCATATGCTATTACTATTTTTTTTAATTGATCATTATCTAGTTCAAAAAGTCCAATAGATAATTGATTTTTAATAACATCAAAATGTTCGTTATTTTCTCTTTCAAATAATTCCTCCCCAACACAAAATATTACATTAATAGAATTACTGATTGCAGCAATCACTTTTTTTGACAAAATATGATCAGTTTCATTAAAATATTTTCTTCTTTCGCTATGACCAATGATAACAGATTTCACTCCGATACTATTCAACATTTCGGCGGATATTTCCCCTGTATAAGCTCCACTGTTTTCAAAATGAATGTTTTGTGCAACTACTTCAATTTTTGAAGAATCCAACAACGAAACGGCATAATGAAGGTTTGTAAAACTAGGAGCAATTTTGATTTCAACCTCATTTGAGGAAACCAACTTCAGCTGGCTAATAAGATCTTTGGTTTGGTCAAGTGTCATATTCATCTTCCAATTACCTGCCACTATTTTTTTTCTATTCATATTAATTAATTTTGATTCTCGGATCCAATTTTATATAAATTATATCTACTAATATATTTATTAAAATAAACATAAACGCAATAACCAAAACTGAACCCATGATTACAGGTAAGTCTAATAATGTTAAAGCATTAACTATCTCCTTTCCTATTCCGTTCCATCCAAAGATAAACTCGACAAAAACAGCACCTGCCAAAAGTGAAGCAAACCAACCAGATATTGCAGTAACAACAGGGTTTAACGCGTTCTTTAAAGCATGATCTTTAATGACATTGAAATTTGATAGTCCTTTTGCTTTTGCTGTTCTAATATAGTCCTGATTTAAAACATTTAATAACTCATTACGTACAAGCTGACTAATTACAGCCAAAGGTCTGATTCCTAAAACAAGAGAAGGAAGAATTAAATTTTTTAATTGTAAATGGAAAGAGTCCCCATAATCATCCAATTCATATAAACTACCAGTCATTTCTAGTCCTGTATAATCTTTTAAAAGAAAACCAAAAACCCAAGCAAAAATAATAGCACTAAAAAAAGAAGGTAAGCTCATCCCAATGGTACTTATAAATTGTATACTTAAATCAATTATACTGCCCTTATTAATTGCGGAGATAACCCCTAGAATCAAACCCATAGTTAACCCAATAAATATAGCAGAAATAGCAAGGACGAATGTGTTTGGAAGAGTTTCAGCAATAATTTTTGAAACCTTTTTACCTTGATTGACAAAAGATGTTCTTAAAAATGGATATTTGATGTTAAGGGAAAAATTTTCAAATTCGAATACTTGAGCTCCGTAATAATTACCATTGTAAAAATACGAGTAATCATCTTTATTTGTTGAATGAATTGAAATTGGAGATAAATCATTTAAATACAGTAGGTATTGGTTAGTCAATGGTTTGTCAAATCCGTATTTTTTTTTTACTAATATTAGTTGTTCTGAACTTTCATTTTGACCTAGCATCATCTGCGCAGGATCTCCTGGCAATACGTTAAATAAAAAAAATACCACAGTTACTACTCCAAACATTGTTAAAGCAGAATATAATATTTTATCTAATATGTAATTAGTCAATTAATCAAAATTTAGATCAGAGAAATCTTTAAAATGTTTTTTTTGTTTTACCGTTCCTTTATTTAGGACAATGACCCCCGGGTTGGACCTAACAACGGTTTTTAGTGGGTCTCATCACAGGTATAAAATTGAAAAAATAGATCATTGGTTTTGATAAAACTATTTTTGACTTCGTCTGACGAGGCAGTCAGTCCGATTATTTTATATCCATTGTCTTTTGCAATATTTGCTGAACTAAGCATTTTTTCAACGGCTAAATTTGAGAATTTTTCTAAATCATAAGAAATATATATTACTAATTTTTCTTCAGATAAAATTTCGTCAGTCACATCATTTTCATTTACTTCAATTGTAAAATCATAAATCAAAGGTTCATAGCCTTTTTGAATCAATTTTGTTTCAACTCCTATAAATTCACCAGAAATCTCAGGGTATTCACCATTAGTTATTACAAATTTCTTTTGATCACCATCAATAAATTCCCATTCGTATTCATAAAGGTCTTTTGGAGCGTTTTTGGGAACAGACATGTTTTCGAACAAATTATCTCCAATTTTATAAGCTCTGAAGTCAAGTATGGGTAGGTGATTCAATACCTGATAAGTGATTATTAAACAAACAATAAGAGAAAAACCAATGAGATTCTTTTGAATAGTGTGAGTAAATAATGGATAAATTAAATTCTTTTGCAAAAACAAAAACGTTATCATCACCAAAAGAACTACGTCTTTTGTAAAAGATTCCCAGGGAGTTAATTTTATGGCATCTCCAAAACAACCACAGTCAGTTACTTTATTGTAATATGCTGAGTACCAGGTTAAAAATGTAAAAAATATAATCATCAACAGTAGACTCCAAAGTGTGAATTTTTTCTGAAAGCCTAATATTAAGAAAACCCCTAATACTACTTCGAAAATGACAATGAATATAGCCATTGGCAATACAAAAGGAATTAAAAAATCTAAATCGAAAACTGTAGGGCCAAAATACTCCTCTAACTTAAAGGAAAAACCTACGGGGTCGTTTAGTTTTATAAGTCCTGAAAAAATAAAAAGTATTCCAACAAAATATCTAAAAATATCAGTGATTATCTTCATTTTAAATTCATGTGAATTAATGCAAAAATTGCATAGTTTATTATGTCTGTATAGTTGGCGTCAATTCCTTCACTAACAAGTGTATTTCCTTGATTATCTTCAATCTGCTTGACTCTTAGTAATTTTTGTAAGATTAAATCCGTCAGCGAGCTAACTCTCATTTCTCTCCAAGCCTCACCGTAATCGTGATTTTTATTCATCATCAAATCTCTGGTTTTATTCATCATCTCATCATACAATTTAACACATTCATCAGATGCAAGATCTGGAATTTCTGAAACACCTTTGTCAATTTGTATTAATGCCATTATGGAATAATTAATGATTCCTATAAACTCATCTGACTGCCCCTCCTCTACCTTCTGCACCGAATTTTTTTGTAAACCTCTAATCCGCTGAGCTTTAATAAAAATCTGATCTGTTAATGAAGAAAGCCTTAAAATTCTCCACGCACTTCCGTAATCATGTAATTTATTTTCAAAAAGCGATCTACATATTGAAGTAACATTGTCGTATTGCTTTAATGTTTTTCGCATAATTAGAAGTAATTTTACGTAAATTTCGATTAAATATCTTTAAACATCAAGCAAACAACTTTAAATTTTTAAACAACTTTAAATGAGAATAAATACCAAAGGTTCTACTCTAGATTTATCGATACCAAAAATTATGGGGATTTTAAATATAACTCCAGACTCATTCTATGACGGAGGTAAATTTAATTCAGAAAAAAAAGCTTTAGAACAAGTTGAAAAAATGATAATCTCTGGCGCAGATATAATTGATGTTGGCGGATACAGCTCGCGTCCAGGTGCAGATGAAATAAGTGTAGAAAATGAGCTTACAAGAGTGATTCCTATAATTCATATGATTTCTAAAATATTTCCAAAAATCGTTATCTCAGTTGATACTTTTAGAAGCAAAGTAGCTAACGAAGCTGTTAACCATGGAGCTGATATTATTAATGATATTTCTGCTGGCGGTTTAGATGAAAAAATGTTTGAAACAGTTTCAAAATTAAATGTTCCTTATATTTTAATGCATATGAGGGGAAACCCTGAAAATATGATGAATCAAACAAATTATGATGATGTCAAAAAAGAAGTAAAGAATTACTTCATGAAAAAAATTTCAAATGCAAAATCCATGGGAATAAATGATATAATTATAGATCCAGGTTTTGGGTTTTCAAAAACAAAAAATCAAAATTATGAGTTGCTAAATAATATGGAATTTTTAAAAGATTTTAAAAAACCTATTATTGTTGGAGTTTCAAGGAAATCAATGATATACAAAACCTTAGGTACAACCCCAGAAAAAGCTTTAAATGGGTCCACAGTTTTACATACTGTTTCACTGTTAAAAGGTGCAAGCATCATAAGAACCCATGATGTTTTAGAGGCAGCAGAGTGTATAAAAATAGTTAGTGAGCTACATAGCTAAAATTATTAAGTCCTATATTTGTATTTACGAACTATGGATTTTTTCAGAGAAATACTTAACTTTTCTATTGTTGATGTATTAGACATAATATTAGTGGCTACTCTTTTATATTATGCATACAAGTTATTAAAGGGTACTGTTGCTATTAATATTTTCACAGGAATAATTTTAATATATATACTTTGGCGAGGAACAGTTTTTCTGGAAATGGAATTACTTTCAAGTATAATTGGGGGGTTTATGAGCGTTGGAATTATAGCTTTAATTGTTGTTTTCCAACCTGAAATTAGAAAATTTTTACTCATGGTTGGCTCAGCAAATCTTTCAAAAAAAGGTTCGTTTTTTGAAAAGTTCAAAATTTTCAAAAACCAAAAACTAGACAGAGATACTACTGATATAAATTCTGTCATAGCTGCATGCTATAACATGAGTGACACAAAAACGGGTGCATTGATAGTTATTGAAAGAAGTAATAGTTTAAATTTCCTTAGTGATTCAGGTGATGAAATGAATATCATGGTAACTCAGCCTATTTTGGAAAGTATTTTTTTTAAAAATAGTCCACTTCACGATGGTGCAATAATCATTTCGGATAATATAATTAAAGCAACTAGAGTTGTACTTCCCATAAATAATGAAAATAAAATCTCTAGTAAGTTTGGTCTACGTCATAGAGCTGCTGTCAGTATAACTGAAAAAACTGATGCTGTTGCTCTTGTAGTTTCAGAAGAAAACGGTAGAATATCATACATTAAAAATGGACTATTTACAGAATTCAATTCAAAAGATGAGCTTTTGAAAAAAATTAATAAGGATATTTCTTAAAACATTTCAGGATTTTTTTCTTTTTTGAGTTGTGCTTCATATAGTTTTTTGTAAGATCCATTTTTGTTTTTTAGCAACTCATTATGCTTTCCTTGCTCAACAATTTTTCCTTTGTCCATTACTATTATATTGTCCGCCTTTTTAATAGTACTAAGTCTGTGTGCTATAATTATCGAGGTTCTATTTTTTGTTATTTTTTCGATAGCTTTTTGAATCAGTATTTCTGAATCAGTATCAATTGATGATGTGGCCTCATCTAAGACAAGTATCTGAGGATTTTTTATATAAGCTCTTAAAAAAGAAATTAACTGTCTTTGTCCTGTTGAAAGACTAATACCTCTTTCTTTTACATTGTAATTATATCCCTCAGGTAATGAGCTAATAAAATCGTCTAATTCAATTTCTTTAGCTGCCTCTTTTACCTTCAAAAATGAAATATTGCTATTTTTTAAAGTTATATTATTTAAAATAGTGTCAGAAAATAGATGTACATCTTGCGAAACAAAACCTATATTCCTTCTAAGGGAGGAAATAGAGTATTCTTCAATCTTGACATCATCTATCAAAATGGACCCTTCTTTTAACTCGTAAAACCTATTTAATAATTTGATTATGGTGGATTTTCCTGAACCTGTTGCACCAACTATGGCATTATTTGATCCCGGATTTATTTCTAAATTAAAATTTTGGATAACGTTTTCTCCACTTTTATACGAGAAATTTACATTTTTATATTTAATTTTTCCTTTGACAAAATCAGCGCTTTTAGATCCAATATTCTTTATGGATGATTCGGTGTCTAAAATTTTAAAAACCCTTTCTGCTGCAACCATTCCCATTAATAAAGTGTTAAACTTATTTGCAATCTGATTTAATGGCCTAAACAACATCGGTATCATCATTATAAAAGCAGTAAGCTCCCCAATTGATGCGGTATTATCAAGTACTGTATTCATTCCTCCATACCAAACTACGAGTCCAAGAGTTAAAGATGAAAATATTTCTGCTACTGGAAAAAAGATCGAATTATACCAAACGGTTTTAAGCCAAGCTTTTTTATGTCTTTCATTTATCTCCTTGAATTTATTGTATTCGATTTTTTCCCTTGCGAATAATTGTAATATATTCATTCCGGTAACTCTTTCTTGAACAAATGAATTTAAATTTGCCACCTCATTTCTAACCTCATCGAATGCAAGCTTCATGTATTTTTGAAATATTTTTGTAGCAAATAATATAAACGGTAACGAAATAAAAACAATTAAACTTAGTTCCCAATTCATGTAAATCATCACTATTGCAACAATAAACATTTTCAAAATATCACTTAAAATCATAAATAAACCCTGACCAAAAATATCTGCAATTCTTTCCATATCAGTTACCGTCCTTGTAATAAGAATACCAACAGACGACTGGTCATAATATTTCATTTTAAAATCCTGAATATGCTTAAAAAGCTGTGTACGAATATCTTTGACAACCGATTGGCCTAACAGGCCCGCATTATAAATAAATGAATAGTTGCTGATAACTTCAAAAACAAGAAGAAATAGCATAATTACCACATATTCTACAAAAAATTCATAGTTATTTGCTGTCAAATTATCATCGACTATTTTTTCTAAAATCAATGGTCTCAATGCACCAAAAATTGACAAGCCAAAAACAGAAAATACAGAAAAAATAAAAATATTCCTGTATGATTTTATATATGCAAGTAATCTTTTAAAAAGTCGGAGATTATATACTTTATTTTGGTTATTCATTGATAAATATATTTTCTGGATATTCGACTTTTGTCAAGAATAAACCGTGAGCAGGAACTGAAGGGCCAGCATAAATCCTATTAGACTTTTTAATTATATTTTTTAAATCTTTGTTAGAGATCTTCATCAATCCAATATCTAAAATTGTTCCAATTATTGACCTTACCATATTTCTAAGAAACCTGTTTGCGCTTATCGTAAAAACTAATTCAGATTCATTATAATCATAATTAAAATTATGTATTTCACAGTTATAGTTTTTAACGTCTGTTTTTGTTCTGCAAAATGACTGAAAATTTTTGGTTTCCCTAATCGTATTTATTGCTTCGTCTATCTGTCCCAAATTTAATTCTTTACTAAAAAAATATTTAGTTTGTGGATTGTAAACATCTTTCTGTTGAGTCATAAAGTATTTATATTCTCTTGAAACAGCATCAAATCTTGCGTGTGCATCTTTTGAAACTTTTTTAATATCCTTAATTACAATATCCTTTCCTAGAAATGAGTTAAGCTTAAAAACTAAATTTTTGAGATCAATATTTTGATCTAAATCAAAATGGGCAAACATCTGAATTGCGTGTACTCCAGTATCAGTTCTACCAGCACCAACAATCTTTAATTCTTTTTGTTTTAATAATATTTGCATTGAATTTTCAATGGTCTCCTGTACACTTATTGCATTCGCTTGACATTGCCATCCGTGAAAATTTGATCCATTATATGAAAGTTCAATAAAATATCTCAATCTATTTGTAAATTTGTTAAACAAATATATAGCTAATAATTATTTAAAATTAATTTGAAAAAAATTCTTCTAATTTCTGATACACATGGATATCTCGACGAGAAAATACTAAAATATTGTGATTCTGTTGACGAAGTTTGGCATGCAGGAGATGTGGGGGATGTTAGTTTAATTGATCAAATTAAAGAAATAAAACCATTTAAAGGGGTTTACGGCAATATTGATGATCAAGAGGTAAGAAAGGAGTTACCACTAGACTGTAAATTCAACTGCGATGGTCTAAAGGTTTGGATAACTCACATTGGCGGCTATCCAAATAAATACCAAAAAAGAATTACTGATGAGTTAAAAACCGATAAAGTTGATCTTTTTATCTGTGGCCATTCACATATTTTAAAAATTATTTATGATAAGAGGTTTGATCACTTACACATAAATCCTGGAGCAATAGGAAATTATGGGTTTCATAAAAAAAGAACCATGGTCAGGTTTGAAATTAATAAAAGTAAGATAGAAAATTTAGAGGTAATAGAATTTGATAGAAAGCTATCTGATTCTATCTAGGGAATCGAGCAACTTCTGATCTTTGTTAATGGATTTAATCGATAAATAGATTAAATAAGTGCAAATAAATGGATTTAGTATAGCGGCATATAAAAATATCTCCATTATGGTTGAAGGCATAATTTCAAGAAGATTATTTAGGGAATGATAGAAATAAAATAAAGAGTAGATACAGAAATAAACACTTAACCAACAAATGATCTTTAGTATTTTCATTTGTATTTTTATGTTTTTGTAAAGTACGATGCTTATTAAACATGTCAATCCTATTAGAAGAGGTAAAAAGGAGGTAGTTTCAGAAAGATTACTGATACCAAAAATATCGTAAAAATCTTGAGTTAAAATCTCAAATCCTGGACCATTTTTATACCATTCCATCCCAAAATACCAGTAGTTTAAATAAAAAATTCCTGAAAGAAGCATGTAAAAAGATTGGATTCTTTGAATCATTACATTTTATTTTAATTCAAATTTAACAGAATTAAAAAAAAAATCGGGTTGTTTTTAAAATAAAGTTGTATAATTGTAGCGGATTTACAGGTTACTGTGTATTTCTGAACTTCAAATTACATTCCGAAAAAGAATCGCCAAAAGGCAAACTTTCAAAAAAAATATAAATTATAATGTTTGAAATATCAAAATTAAAAGAAAAAAAGCTATCAGAGCTTCAAGAGATTGCCAACGAGCTAAAAATCTCAAAATATAAAACACTTAAAAAATTAGACTTGGTTTATAAAATACTAGACCACCAAGCATCAAATCCAGATGAAAAAGAGGTTGAAAAAACTGAAAAAAGACAATCGTCTAAACCAAAGTTCAAACCCAGAAACAAATCCCAAAAAAATAATCAATCAGATAAAAATAAATCTGAAGAAGAAGCTGAAAAAGTTGTTAAAAAGCCTCAAAATCAGCAAAGGGATAATAGAAATAGAAAGCCAAAAGGTGAACCAAATGGCAACAGAGATACCAGAAATAGATATAAAGAACCGGATTATGAATTTGATGCAATAATCGAAAGTGAAGGGGTATTAGATATAATGCAAGATGGTTATGGATTTCTCAGATCATCAGACTATCATTATTTATCCTCCCCTGATGACATTTATGTCTCACAATCTCAAATAAGATTATTTGGCCTAAAAAAAGGTGATACCGTCTTAGGAAATGTACGACCACCTAAAGAAGGTGAAAAATATTTTCCATTAATTCAGGTTAATAAAATAAATGGACTAGATCCAAAAATTGTTAGAGATAGAGTTTCATTTGAACATTTAACCCCGTTATTTCCTGAAGAAAAATTTAACCTTTCTGATAAAAATAACACTATTTCAACCAGGATAATAGATTTGTTTTCGCCTATTGGAAAAGGACAAAGAGGCATGATTGTTTCCCAGCCAAAAACAGGGAAAACTATGCTATTAAAAGATGTTGCTAATGCAATTGCTGCCAATCATCCGGAAGTTTATCAATTAATCTTACTTATTGATGAAAGGCCTGAAGAGGTTACAGATATGCAAAGAAATGTGAAGGGTGAAGTTATTGCTTCAACATTTGACAAAGAAGCTAACGAACATGTTAGAATTGCTAATATTGTTTTAGAGAAAGCTAAGAGACTCGTTGAATGTGGTTATGACGTGGTAATACTATTGGATTCAATTACCAGACTGGCCAGAGCTTATAATACTGTTCAACCGGCCTCAGGAAAAATTCTAAGTGGTGGTGTTGACGCAAATGCTTTACATAAACCTAAAAGATTTTTCGGTGCTGCAAGAAATATTGAAAATGGTGGATCTCTCTCTATTATTGCTACTGCTTTGACTGAAACTGGATCTAAGATGGATGAAGTAATTTTTGAAGAGTTTAAAGGAACCGGAAATATGGAACTTCAATTAGATAGAAATATTTCAAATAGAAGAATATTCCCTGCAATTGATCTAACATCGTCAAGTACGAGAAGAGATGATTTACTTTTAGACGAAAAGACAGTTCAAAGAATGTGGGTTATGAGAAAGTATTTAGCTGATATGAACCCTGTGGAAGCTATGGAATTTATTAATGACAGGTTTAAACAAACCCTTAATAATGAAGAGTTTCTAATTTCCATGAATGGTTAACGTTATCTAATTACAAATTCTCCTTGCGTTTTTTAATAATTCTTTGTTCGTTAAGTTTTTTTAGCCTCATTGCACAGAAAAATGAAACTATTTTTTTTAAAAGTGCAAATCCGTTTGCCTTAAGTGACATAATCAATAATCTTGAAAATCAGCAGCATCAAGATGTTTTTGGTAGACTGGTAATTCCGAAAGACTCTGTGAATGAAAATAAGAAATTCCCACTAATTATTGCAGTTGCTGGAAGCTTGGGTTGGAGAGACCATCATTACGATTATTTAGAAATGTATCAAAAAAATGGATTTGCAACCTTTGAGCTCAACAGCTTCAAAAGCAGAGACATTAAATCAACCGTTGGCTCGCAAATAGAGGTTACAACTGCAACAATAATCCTGGACGCTTACAAAGCATTCGAGGTTTTGGCTAATCATCAAAGTATCGATAAAGAAAATGTTTCTATCACGGGATGGAGTCTGGGTGGTGCGGTTGCACTATTTTCTGCCTGGTTACCTGTAAAAAAAGCAATAACCGATGATTTAAAATTTACTTCACACTTAGCATTTTACCCACCTTGTTTTTTTGATCCTGAAAACACCGAATTTTCAGATTCACCAATACATATTTTAATCGGTGAAATTGATGATTGGACACCTTCAGAACCTTGTGATTATTTAGTGGATAAGATCGGTACAAAAGCTAATATAGGGTTAACTGTCTTTCCTGATTCCCATCACTCTTTTGATAGTGAGGAACCTGTGTCGTATAATGAGAATGGATATAGTTTTAAAGATTGTTTATTCAGACTTGACAATGATGGAGATGTAATAATGAATTATTTGTCACTTCCAATGTCTTCACCTATTATGCAGAAATTAGGTTTTCTGTTTTGTGTTGAGAGGGGAGTAAATTTCGGTGGTAATCCGCAGACTAGAGAAAAGGCATTTAAATTTGCTCTTTCCTTCATGAGTAAAACACTAAAAAAATAATATTATTTTTTTAGCCCAGTGGCATGTTTAGAAATATTAGCCTTTAAATTCGATGCTTTATTGTCATGAATAATATTATTCTTTGCAAGTTTATCAATCATCGAATTCAGAGATGGTAATTCCTTTTCAGCGTCTTTCTTTTTAGTTATTTCAAAGAATTTTTTCATAGCTGTTCTTGCAGTCTTATGCTGATATCTGTTTCTTTGTTTTTTTGTTTCGCTACTTCTTATTCTTTTGATAGCTGATTTATGATTTGCCATATTTTTTAAAATTTTGTAGCCCGTAGGGGAATCGAACCCCTCTTACCAGGATGAAAACCTGGCGTCCTAGCCGATAGACGAACGGGCCATTTATTGTTTAACAATAGTTGCGCGTGCAAAAATACAACTATTTTTAAATGTTACAACTTCTTGGTAAAAAAATGTAAGAGGAAAACTAATAAGCTTTGGCAAATAAAACTCTTTGGGATGATGGTTTGCCGGAAAATATACATTTACCTGAATAAAATTCTCCATCTTCCGGAATACATCTTATAGTTGCTTTTGTTAATTCCTTGATCTTATTTTCCGTCTCATCAGTACCGTCCCAATGCGCAGAAATGAATCCACCTTTAGTTTCAAGGATATGCTTAAAGTCATCAAAATCGTCAACTTCTGTAATGTTTTCATCCCTGAATTTGAGTGCTGATGAATATAAATTACTTTGAATTTTGTCAAGAAGATTAATCACATAATCTACAGCGTTATCAATTTCTATAAATTCTTTTTCTAAAGAATCTCTTCTAAAAATCTCTAGAGTTTTCTTTTCAAGATCTTTTGGTCCGATCGTTATTCTAACAGGGACTCCTTGAATTTCGTGCTGTGCAAATTTTTCACCTGGTCTTTTCGTGTCTCTGTTGTCAAATTTGGTTATGATTCCCTTCTTGTCAAAGTCTAATCTTAACTGTGATACAACTTTAGAAATTGATGACAATTGTTCATCGTTTTTATATATAGGTACGAAAATTACCTGATGAGGTGCAAGTTTTGGTGGAAGTACTAACCCCCTATCATCACTATGAGTCATTATCAATGCACCCATAAGCCTGGATGAAACTCCCCATGATGTTGCCCAAACATGGTTTAATTTTCCTTCACGATTAGCAAATTTAACATCAAAAGCCTTCGCAAAATTTTGTCCTAAAAAATGAGATGTACCAGCTTGTAAGGCCTTTCCATCTTGCATAAGCGCTTCAATACAATAAGTCTTTTCCGCACCGGCAAAGGTTTCATTTTTAGATTTAACTCCTTTAATAACAGGCATTGACATAAAGTTTTCAGCAAAATCAGCGTATAAATTATTAATCATTTTGGTTTCTTCAATGGCCTGGTCCTTAGTTTCATGAGCCGTATGCCCTTCTTGCCATAAAAATTCAGCGGTTCTTAAGAAAAGTCTTGTTCTCATTTCCCATCTTACCACATTTGCCCATTGATTAATCAATATAGGTAAATCTCTGTATGATTGAATCCAATTTTTATATGTGTTCCAAATAATTGCTTCACTTGTTGGTCTGATTATTAACTCCTCCTCTAATTTTGCTTTTGGATCTACCATTAGCTTACCTTCATTTTCAGGGTCATTTTGTAGTCTGTAGTGTGTAACTATTGCACATTCTTTGGCAAAACCCTCTGCGTTTTTTTCTTCTGCTTCGAAAAGACTTTTAGGAACAAAAAGGGGGAAATAAGCATTTTCATGACCGGTTTCTTTAAACATTTTATCGAGTTGTGACTGTATTTTTTCCCATATTGCATAACCATAGGGTTTGATAATCATACAACCTCTAACAGCAGAATTTTCAGCCAAACCGGCCTTTACTACAAGCTCATTATACCACTTCGAATAATCTTCTTTTCTACTGACTAGTTTTTTATCCATTTTTTGTAACTTGGCATAACAATTGTAATTTTTGTTATGTATAGATTGCAAATCTAATTAATTTTAGCATGTTCAACAATTAAAATTAAAGATATGGGACAGAACTCTTTTTTCAACTTATATAAATTAATTTCTATTACCGCTGTATCACTAATAGTAGCCTCTTGTGGTAGTTATCAATATAGTAGTTATAATAATGACGGTATTTACTCTGAAAATAAGCGGACTGAAAATTCTCCTGTTGTTGCAAATACACAGTCAAAAGAAGAAAATAACTCTGATTATTATAAATCTGTTTTTAGTGAAAAAAACATGATGTATTCAGAAAATGAAACAAGCGAGGAATTATTCACGGACGTTGAAAATTACTCAAATATTGAAAGTGATTCATTAGCAAAAAATTATGGCCCATGGGGTGAGTATAAAGACTCTGTTGTAATAAATATTCATTCCCATCATCACGATGGTTTTTGGTCAAAATGGAGATATCCAAATTGGATGTGGAATTATGGGTTCGGTTATGGCAATGTTTGGGGGTATGGATATAACAACTACTGGTCTAGACCATTTCCTTTGTACGGCGGAATGTATGATCCATTCAACCCGTTTTGGGGATATTATGATTCATTTTATTACGGATACGGATACGGATACGGATACGGATACAATCCGTTTTGGAGACCCTATAATTCTTGGTATAACAATTCTCCATACGGCAGAATCAACACGCCTATTTCTATTATCAATGGTAGACGTGGTTCGAGAAATGCAATTTCTTCCAGGTTAGGAATTACAAATCCACGAGCTAATAGTCTTTCTAATAAAAATATCAGAGATAGGTTTAACAGATCTGGCTCAAACAGTCTTAGTAAAAAACTCTCTAGAATTGATAAAATTAATAGCTCAGCAAGGGTAAACCCAAATTATTATAATAAACCCTTTAATTCTGCAGGATCATCAAATAGTTTATCAAAACCAAGAAACGAAAACAATAATTCATCCAAGCCAAGAGGTAATTATTCAAAACCAAGTAACAATAATTACAAACCATCAAGTAAGCCGAATTATTCTAGACCAAGTTATTCAAGGCCTAGTAACTCAGGTTCTTCTTATTCCAGAGGTGGTGGAAGTAATTTCTCGTCTGGATCTAGCTCTTCGTCAAGAGGAGGAAAATCTGGCAGATAAATTTTTAAAATCAAATTATTATCATGTATAAAAAATTAAAACTCTTTTTAATTTGTTTAATATCAGTTTATATTTCTAGCTATTCTCAAAATATAAGTGATGCACTTAATTATTCTAGCAATTCAACTCAAGGAACCGCGCGATTTAATTCAATGGGCGGGGCTTTCGGTGCACTTGGAGGAGACCTTAGTAGTGTTTCAATAAACCCTGCTGGGTCTGCAATATTTAATAATGGACATTTTTCATTGAGTTTTGGCTCCGATAATAAATCCAATCAAGCAAGTATTCTAAATACAACCAGTAACTTTGACAAAAAGAATTTTACCCTAAATCAAATCGGAGGTGTAGTAACTTTAGATAATTTAAACGAAAAAGACAAATGGAAGAAAATATCTTTTGCAATTTCTTATAATCAAACACAAAATAACTTTAACGAATTTTCCGTTTATAATTTCACTAATACTAACTCAATTGACAGCTACTTTTTAAATAATGCCCAGGGATTGAGACTTGATCAAATCTCAGCATTTGAAAATGAAACTATAACTGAAGCTTATGTTGATATCGGTAGTGTTTATGGCTATGCACATCAACAAGCATTTTTGGGCTATGAATCTTTTATAATTGAACCTAACGAGTTTTCAAATGAAAACAGCCTTTATTATTCGAACGTACCGTCAGGATCTTTTACACAGACTTTTAGATCAATTTCAAGAGGATATAATGGTAAGCTAACAGCAAATATTGGATTCCAGTATAATAAAAATATTTTTTTAGGGGTTAATCTAAATAGTCACTTTGTAGATTATGATAATTATACAATATTTAATGAAAGTAACAATAATGGTGAAAGTGGTCAATTTAGGATAAATGGAGTCTATTTTGAAAACAGATTATCAACATTTGGAGAAGGTTTTTCTGCTCAATTTGGAATGATAACCAAAATTTCAGAAGTTGTAAGATTTGGTTTAACTTATGACACCCCAACCTGGTTTAATATTATGGAGGAAACTCGCCAATATCTTGAAACTTCAATGATTAATGAACTAGATGAAACCTCCTTACTGATAACCAACCCAAATGCTATAAATGTTTATGAAGACTACACATTAAAAACACCTTCAAAGATAACGGCAAGTACAGCGTTGGTATTTAATAATTTTGGTTTAATTAGCTTCGATTACTCTAGAAGAGATTACGGTTCAATGAAATTTAAGCCTGAAAATGATATATATTTTTCTGATCTTAACCAACAGATTTCGTTGAGGCTCAAAGAGGTTAACACCTACAGATTTGGAGCTGAAATTCTAGCAGACAGGCTTAGTTTTAGAGGTGGTTATATGTATGAAGATAGTCCATACAGCTCTAACACGATTTCAAACTCTAACTCAGATGATTCCATGAAGAGCTATTCTTTAGGTATTGGTTATAAACTAAATGAAACAACAATCGATTTATCATTTGTTAAAATTGAAACCTCAAAATATAAAAGACTTTATGATACTGGGCTAACAAACCAGGTAAAAGTTGACACGCAAAATAGTTTAATTACCATTTCTGTTTCCACGATTTTTTAGTCAGGTAATGTAGTTTTATCTTTTTAGGCTAAAGTGCGCTCTAAATGTTTTGATAATTTCTGTACCTGGTTCTTCGTATTTAACTGTGAACCAAT
>Ga0209503_10000367_pt1 | contig 29561 bp, 25 predicted proteins | sample SouAtlMetagenome_2_FD_187448 | JGI IMG/M metagenome (GOLD analysis project Ga0209503, IMG submission 187448) | Marine eukaryotic phytoplankton communities from Atlantic Ocean - South Atlantic ANT15 Metagenome (SPAdes) (version 2) | ecosystem: Environmental > Aquatic > Marine > Oceanic | place... | reverse complement strand
CGCTTCATGCTCAATTTGAGCAGTTTTGTTTTTTGCTTCGATATATGGGAATGTGTGTGCGCCACATTTATTGCCCATTAAAAGCGAGTCACACTGTGAGAAATTTCTTGCATTTTCTGCTCTTTTCCCTACGTGAACTAAGCCTCTGTAACTATTTTGTGATTTACCTGCTGAGATACCCTTAGAAATGATAGTGCTTTTAGTATTTTTTCCTAAGTGAATCATTTTTGTACCTGTATCGGCTTGCTGATAATTATTAGTGACAGCAATTGAATAGAATTCCCCAATACTGTTATCTCCTTTCAAAATACATGATGGATACTTCCAAGTAACTGCTGAACCTGTCTCAACTTGCGTCCATGAAATCTTAGAGTTTTTGTGACACAATCCTCTTTTAGTTACAAAATTGAATACCCCTCCTTTACCATTCTTGTTACCTGGATACCAGTTTTGTACAGTCGAGTATTTAATCTCAGCGTCATCTAAAGCAACTAATTCAACAACAGCTGCGTGTAATTGATTTTCATCCCTTGATGGTGCTGTACAACCTTCAAGATAACTAACGTAACTTCCTTTATCAGCAACAACTAAAGTTCTTTCAAATTGCCCTGTTCCAGCTTGATTAATTCTAAAATATGTTGACAGTTCCATTGGGCATTTCACTCCTTTTGGAATGTAACAAAATGACCCATCAGAAAATACAGCTGAATTAAGTGCAGCATAATAATTGTCTTTTTGTGGAACAACTGTCCCTAGATATTTTTTAACTAGTTCAGGATGATTTTGAATTGCTTCAGAAATAGAGCAAAAAATAATTCCCTTCTCAGCTAATGTGTCTTTGAATGTAGTTGCCACGGAAACAGAGTCCATTACAATATCAACAGCAACTCCAGCTAATTTTTTTTGTTCCTCTAAAGAAATTCCTAGTTTATCAAAAGTTTTTAAAAGTTCAGGATCTACCTCATCAAGACTTTCATATTTTGGATTTGTTTTTGGAGCTGAGTAATATGAAATCTTCTGAAAATCTGGCTTTTTATACTTAACATTTGGCCATTCAGGCTCTTCCATTTTTTCCCAAGCTTCAAAAGCACTTAACCTCCACTCAGTCATCCAGCTAGGTTCATTCTTTTTAGCGGATATTTTCTTAACTATATCTTTATTTAATCCAATAGGAAATGTTTCAGCATCAATATCAGTTGTAAAACCATATTGGTACTCTTGTTGTTCAAGCTCTTTCTTTAATTCTTCTTCTGTATATGCCATAACTATAGTGCAAAACTTTCACCGCAACCACAAGTTCTATTTGCATTGGGATTAATAAAAACAAATCCTTTTCCATTTAGACCTCCTGAGTAATCTAGTGTTGTACCAACTAGATATAGAAAGCTTTTTTTATCAACTGCAATTTTAATTCCGTTATCTTCAAAAATCTTATCATCACCAAATGAGTTTCTATCAAATTTCAATTCATATGAAAGTCCTGAGCATCCTCCACTCTTGACACCAACTCTAATAAAATGTGAACTAGGATCAAACCCATCATGCTTCATTAATTTGGTTACTTCATCTTTAGCTTTTTCAGCGACTTTTATCATATTATACAAATATAATCCTTTAATAAATATTTATAATCTAAATTTGAATTTCATTAGTATCCAATTATTATACCAAAACATGCAAATTATATGAAAAAAAGCTCAGAAAAACTTACAGATATAAATCAAATTGGAGAGTTTGGATTAATTGACTTGATTACTAATGATTTTGATATAGTCAATGATAGTACGGAACTGTCGATTGGAGATGATGCAGCTATTTTAAATTATAAAAATCAAAAAACAATTGTTTCAACTGATATGTTAGTAGAAGGTGTACACTTTGATTTATCATACTTTCCATTAAAACATTTAGGCTACAAAGCTGTAGTTTCTTCAATCTCTGACATATGCTCTATGTATGGGACAACAAAACAAATTACGGTTTCAATAGCTATTTCAAACAGGTTCAAGTTGGAATCAATAAAGGAACTTTACTCTGGAATCAATCATGCTTGTAAAAGATATAATGTTGATTTAATAGGCGGTGATACTACATCATCATTAAAGGGATTAGTGATTTCGGTAACTGCAATTGGATGCACTACTAAATCTGGTTATGTAACTAGATCTGGATCAAAACCAAATGATTTAATTGTTGTAACTGGTTCGCTTGGTGGAGCATACTTAGGTCTTCAAGTTCTTGAACGGGAAAAGCAAGTTTTCCTTGTAAACCCAAATAACAAACCGGATTTATCAAAATATAAATATGTTGTCGAACGTCAATTAAAGCCTGAAGCAAAATCCGATATAATCGAATTCTTTTTAGAAAATAAAATCAAACCAACTTCAATGATTGATATTAGTGATGGACTTTCATCTGAAATAATACACTTGAGTAAAAATTCTGGAAATGGCTGCATAATCTATGAGGAAAAACTACCCATTTCACAAGAAACAGTTGACACATGTAAAGAATTTAAACTTGAAGCGAGTACAATTGCACTCTCTGGTGGCGAAGATTATGAATTGTTGTTTACTATTGACTCAAAAGATTTAAAGAAAATAGAGCAACACAAAGAATTTTCTGTAATTGGCTATGTCACTAAGGAAAGTAATACAAATTTAATTACAAGAGATGGTAAAACAACTCCTATAAATTCAATGGGCTGGAAATCTTTTTGATTTATTAAGAATGAGTATTTATTTTGAATTCATTAATGATTCAATGTGGTCAATTTCAATTGGTATATCTATCATTAGATTTGTAGGATCACCAGAATCATTAATTACAACATCATCTTCTATTCTTATTCCAAATTCTTCCTCCATAATATAAATGCCAGGCTCTACCGTTAAAACATTGTTTTTCTCAAAAGGTATTTTTAAGTCACAATAATCATGTGTGTCAAGACCTAAGTGATGTGATGTACCATGGCTAAAATATTTTTTATAAGCCGGTTTATTTTTTGTTTCATTCTGAACGTCAGACTTGTCTAATAAATTAATTCTTAAAAGTTCAGATGTCATGATTTTACCAACTTCTTTATGATAATCAGCCCATAAGATACCTGGCCTAAGTAGTTTCGTAACTTCATTTTTAACATTTAAAACAGCATTATAAACTGTCTTTTGTCTATCAGTAAATCTTCCATTAACTGGAATAGTTCGTGTCATATCACTAGAATAATTCGCATATTCTGCACCAACATCCATAAGGATGATTTCTCCATCAAGGCATTGTTTGTTATTTTTTATGTAGTGCAGATAATTGGAATTTTTTCCAGATGCTATTATAGGTGTATATGCAAATCTTTTAGATCTGTTTTTTAAAAATTCATGAGACAATTCAGCTTCAATTTCATACTCCCAAACACCAGGCTCTACAAATCCTAAAACTCTTTCAAATCCTTTTTTAGTTATGTCACAAGCCTTTTTAATAAGACTTAATTCAATTTCATCTTTGACAGATCTCTGATATTGAAGAATTGGATTACTCTTTTTAAAGCTTAAACCACCAAAATTTTTGAGTTTTTCAATAAAACGATCTTCTCTAGTTTGAGTTTCAACATTTTGTCTGTAATGCTCGTTAGTATTAATGTAAACGTGGTCAACTTCTTTTAATATTTTACCTAAAATTTTATCAAATTCCCCAAGCCAATGAACATTCTTAATGCCAGAAATTTCAAAGGCGTCAGATTTGGTTAATTTCTCTCCTTCCCAGTGTACAATATGATCATTGGTTTCTCGTATAAAAAGAATTTCTTTAAAATTTTCATTTATCGAATCAGGGAATAATACTAAAATACTTTCCTCTTGATCGATGCCGCTTAGGTAAAATATATCTCTATGTTGTTCGAAAGGAAGTGTAGAGTCCGCACTTACAGGATATATATCGTTTGAATTAAAAAAAGCAACACTGTTAGCATTTAGCTTATTAGTGAAATTTTTTCGATTTTTAATAAAAAGGGTATTATCAATTTGACTATATTTCATAAACGGTAATTACCCAAATTTATAAAATAAATTAAGATGAAAAAGATACTTTTTGCACTCCTTTTAGTTTCATATCTCGGATTTTCTCAAAATGCCAATACATCTTATGAGATGATTGAAAAATCTGAAAGCCAATATAAAATTGATTTACAAAAATCGATAGTTAAAAATATTGATTTTACAAACATAGGACCTAGTGTTATGAGCGGACGTGTAACTGACTTAGAGGTAAACCCTAAAAATACAACAGAGTTTTATGTTGCATATGCATCTGGCGGTTTGTGGCATACATTAAATAATGGTACAACCTTTAATCCTATAATGGATAATAGTATTACTCAAAATATAGGAGATTTTGATATTGATTGGAATTCTAGAACAATTTATGTTGGTACAGGGGAAAGTAACTCATCTAGATCTTCATATCCTGGGATTGGTATATTAAAATCAACTGATAATGGAAAAACATGGACTAATGTAGGACTAAGAGACTCTCATCATATAAGTAGAGTTATGATTAATCCTGAAAATAGCGATCATGTTGTAGTTGCTGTTATTGGTCATTTATATTCAGAAAATGAAGAAAGAGGAATTTTTGTTACCTATGACGGAGGTAAAAACTGGAATAAATCTTTATTTGTAAATAATAATACAGGAGCGATTGATTTAATATCAGATCCAAAAGATTTTAATATACAATATGCTGCTTTTTGGGAAAGAAGTAGAACTGCATGGAATTTTATTGGAAGTGGAGATGACTCAGGAATCTATAAAACTAAAAATGGAGGAAAAACATGGGATTTAATTACTACTGAAAATTCAGGATTCCCAACAGGCGAAGGAGTAGGGAGAATAGGCTTAGCAATTTATGATTCGAATATTTTATATTCAGTTGTTGATAATCAATTTAGAAGAGAGGAGAAATCAACAGAAAATTCTGATTTAAAAAGAATAGATTTCAAGGACATGACAGTTAATCAACTCTTAAAGTTAGAAGACAAAAAACTTGAAGATTTTTTAAGACAAAATGGTTTTTCTAGAGATGAAAGCTCAAAAACTATTAAAGGTAAAATTCAAAAAGGTCAATTAGTTCCTAATGATTTATATAAGTTTTTAACAGATGCAAATGCAGAACTTTTTGACACCCCTGTAACAGGTGCTGAGGTTTATAAATCTGTTGATTCTGGAATCACCTGGACTAAACAAAATGATGAATACTTAGATGGAGTTTACAATAGTTATGGCTATTACTTTGGCAGAATTCATGTTTCACCTAAAGATTCTAATCAGATTTATATTTATGGTGTTCCGATAATTAAATCAAATGATTCAGGAAAAACATATGCCAGAATAGGTGCAAGTAATGTCCATGTTGATCATCATGATTTATGGATAAATCCAGAAAATACTAATCACTTAGTTCTTGGAAATGATGGTGGTGTAAATATCTCATATGATCAAGGAGAAAATTGGATTAAGTTGAATCAACCTTCAGTTGGGCAATTTTACGCAATTAATGTAGATAATTCTGAACCGTATAATGTTTATGGTGGATTACAAGATAATGGAGTATGGATGGCAAAAAACACATCAGTTGAATCACCATCATGGTACGAAACAGGACATAACAACTGGACAAAAATTATGGGAGGTGATGGTATGCATATTCAAATTGACAGTAGAGATAATAATATAGTTTACACTGGTTTACAATTTGGTAACTATTACAGACTAAACTTATCAAAGGAAAGCAGAAAAAATATTAAGCCTAAACATAAACTTGGTGAATCGCCATTAAGATTTAACTGGCAAACTCCGATATTAATTTCACCGCATAATCAGGATATAATTTATTTTGGAAGCAATAAGCTGCACAGGTCATTTAATAAAGGAGATGATTGGGAAAATATCTCAAGAGATTTAACTCAAGGAGGTAAAAAAGGCAATGTGCCTTATGGAACTATTGCATCATTTGATGAGTCAATTTTTTCATTTGGTAAGATAGTAGTTGGATCAGATGATGGAAAGGTTATTTTAACTGAAAATTCTGGAAATACATGGAAAGAAATTGGAAATAGTCTTCCAAAAGATTTATGGGTTAGTAGAGTGATTTTTTCAAAAATTGACAGCAATAAAATTTATATTACTCTCAATGGATATAGGTATAATGATTTTAATCCTTACGTTTTTGTTAGCACTAACAATGGAGAAACATGGAAGAATATTTCCTCAAACCTCCCTCTGTCGCCTGTTAATGTAATAAGAGAAGATATTAATAGCGATAAAGTTTTATATGTAGGTACTGATAACGGAGTTTTTGTGTCTCTTGACAGTGGTGAATCATGGAATCCTTTTAGTAAAAATTTGAACAGGGTAGCTGTTCATGATTTAGTTATTCATCATGGTGAAAATGATCTATTAGTAGGAACTCATGGAAGATCTATTTATAAAACAAATCTGGATGTATTTGATAATTATATAAAAAAATACAAGAATGGAAATGACATAACCGTGCTTGATGTATCAGAGTTAAAGTTTTCTAGATCCTGGGGAAGATCTGCTAATTATAGTGATGAAGTTTACAATGAAAAAGTAATTATTGATTTGTTTAGTGAAAGTGATAAAAATTTAGAATTTTCTATTGTAGATGAAAAAGGAAACGTGCTCAATAATGGTAATGCAATACTAAGCAAAGGATTTAATACTATTAGTGTTTTACCAATTGTAAACGTTGACATCAATGATAAGAAACTTAAAAAACTAAGTTTTCCAACAAATATAGCTTCAGACGGGAATATTTATTTCGGAAAAGGAAAATATACATTTAAGACAAGCAGTTTTCAAGAAAGTTTTTTAGTTAAATAACTGATAATTCTTGTTTCTGATTTGTTTGTGGATTAATTTTGTTAATCTATAAAATTTACATGAAAAATATTTTTAAATCCTCAATTGGTAGAAAAATAGCGATGGCTTTATCGGGGATTTTTTTAATAGTTTTTTTAACCCAACACTTTCTAATTAACATTACATCTGTTTTCAGTGAGGATATATTTAATATGTTATCCCATTTCATGGGCAACAACCCTTTAGTTCAATTTGTATTGCAACCAGTTTTAATTGCAGGAGTGCTTTTTCATTTTGTTATGGGTTTTATTTTAGAATGGCAAAATAGAAAGGCAAGACCTGTCACATACGCTATGTACAAGGGATCTAAAAACTCAATGTTTGTTTCTAGGAATATGATTATATCAGGTATAGTGATTCTATCTTTTTTAGTATTACATTTTTACGATTTTTGGGTTCCAGAGATGGATTATAAGTATATACAGTCTCTGCCCGAAGATCCTAATAGATATTATGAGGAATTGATCCACAAATTTGAAAATCCAGTCAGAGTTGGTTTATATTGTCTATCTTTTATATTTCTTGCTTTACACTTAGTTCATGGTTTGTCATCTTCAACTCAGTCATTAGGAACTAATAACAAGTATGCTACAACTATTGAAAAAATAAGCTTTGCTTTTGGCATAGCTATTCCATTAGGGTTCTGTTTCATTGCTCTTTATCATTTTTTTATTCATTTTTAACACATAATGCACGATTTTGTAACACTATAAATTTATTAATATGTGTTACATATAATATATATCTTACACATATAGAATGTGTTAAAAAAATAATTAATCACATTTTTTTTTATTTTAATTTTTATTATTAATTTTAACACGTGAATGAAAAAAATTACTTACTCTTTAAACTATAGAAAGCCTAAAGAAGAATACACCGAAAATTGTGAGTTAACTGTTTGCGTTAGATATTATCAAAAATTAGATGATGGAAAACATAAAGTAGTAAAAAAAAGTACTGGTGTTAAATGCAAACTCAAAGATTGGGACTCTGATTGGCACAAAGCAGAAAATAGACACCCTATTAAATCTACTGATTCTAACTATTTAGAAAAGAACAGGATTATTCGTAACAAGTCTATAGATCTTCATTCATTTATTAAAGATTTGAAACCGTTAAAGAACATTTCATCATTTAATTCAAAAGTTCCAAATGGTCCTCTTCATTTAAAATGGAGCAATCATAAAAATGACGTAAGATTAGTAAGTCCTGCTAATAAAAGAAATATCGATATCATTGTTGTTGGTACTGGTCTAGCGGGAGGTTCCGCATGTGCTACTCTTGCAGAACAAGGATACAATGTCAAAGCCTTTTGTTTTCAGGATTCATCTCGAAGAGCACACTCTATTGCTGCTCAAGGTGGTATTAATGCTGCAAAGAATTATCAGGGAGATGGTGATTCTGTCTACAGACTTTTTTACGATACAATAAAAGGCGGTGATTATAGATCTAGAGAATCTAATGTGTACAGATTAGCAGAAGTTTCATCAAGCATTATTGACCAATGCGTTGCACAAGGAGTTCCATTTGCTCGTGAATATGGAGGACTTCTAGATAATAGATCTTTTGGTGGTGTTCTTGTGTCAAGAACATTCTACGCTAAAGGTCAAACAGGACAACAATTACTACTAGGTGCTTATTCTGCAATGAATAGACAAGTTGCAAGAGGAAAAATTGAAATGTTCACTCGACATGAAATGATGGATATTGTTGTGGTTGAAGGTAAAGCACGTGGTATCATTACACGAAACTTAATTACTGGTGAAATTGAGAAGCATTCAGCTCATGCGGTTGTTTTAGCCTCCGGAGGATATGGGAATCTATTTTATTTATCGACTAATGCAATGGGAAGTAATGTTTCAGCTGCATGGAAAGTTCACAAAAAAGGTGCTTTATTTGCTAATCCATCATTTACCCAAATCCATCCAACTTGTATTCCTGTTTCAGGAGATTATCAATCTAAATTGACACTTATGTCAGAATCACTTAGAAATGATGGTAGAATATGGGTGCCGAAGAAAATTGAAGATGCTAAAAAAATTAGAGAAGGAACTTTAAAACCAATCGATCTTAATGAAGAAGACAGAGATTATTATTTAGAGCGAAGATATCCAGCCTTTGGAAATCTTGTACCAAGAGATGTTGCATCAAGAGCTGCTAAAGAACGATGTGATGCTGGATATGGTGTTAATAAAACAGGTGAAGCAGTTTTCTTAGATTTTTCATCCGCAATTATTCGATATGGAAAAGAAAAAGCTTTGGTAAAAGGCTTAGACACTGAAGATATGGATTTAGTTAAATCATTAGGAGAAGGGGTTATTAGAGCTAAATATGGAAATTTATTTCAGATGTATGAGAAAATTGTAGATGAAAATCCTTACAAAACACCAATGATGATTTATCCTGCGGTGCATTATACAATGGGAGGTCTTTGGGTAGACTACAATCTAATGACAACTATACCTGGGTGTTATGCAATTGGAGAAGCTAATTTCTCTGATCATGGAGCTAATAGGCTTGGCGCATCCGCATTAATGCAAGGACTGGCTGATGGTTACTTTGTATTGCCAAATACTATAAATGATTACTTAGCTGATGATATAAAAACTGGGCCAATTCCAAATGATAAACCTGAATTTGATGAAGCAAAAAAGAATGTTGAAGAAAAAATAGAAAAATTAATTTCTAATAAAGGATCAAAGTCAGTTGATTTCTTTCACAAAAAATTAGGTAAAATTATTTGGAATAACTGTGGTATGTCTAGAAACGAAACAGACTTAAAAAAGGCTATAAAAGATATTCAAAACCTAAGATCGGACTTTTACAATAATATTAAAGTAACAGGTGATAAAAACTCCTTTAATGAATCTTTAGCAAAAGCTCTAAGGGTTGCTGATTTCATGGAACTTGGAGAATTATTTGCAGTTGACGCTTTGAATAGAAATGAGTCTTGTGGAGGTCACTTCAGAGAAGAATATCAAACAAAAGAAGGAGAAGCATTAAGAAATGATGATGATTATAGGTTTGTTTCAGCTTGGGAGTATAATCCTATAATCGAATTTTCAAAATTACACAAAGAACATTTAGACTTTGAAAATGTTGAACTTAAAAGTAGGTCTTATAAATAAATGAAGTTATATCTAAAAATATGGCGTCAAAAAAATAGTCAATCCAAAGGGAAAATTGTTGATTATGAGATTGATGATATTTCACCTGATATGTCTTTTCTAGAAATGATGGATGTATTAAATGAAAAGATCATTGATGAAGATGGTGATCCAGTAGCTTTTGATCATGACTGTAGAGAAGGAATATGTGGATCATGCTCAATGTTTATAAATGGAGAGCCACATGGACCTGACAAGTTAATTACAACTTGCCAATTGCATATGAGAAGATTTAAAGATGGTGATACTATTTATATTGAACCTTTTAGAGCTAAAGCATTCCCAATAATAAAAGATTTAGTAGTTGATAGAACAGCGTTTGACAGAATTCAACAATCTGGTGGCTTTATATCAATTAATACATCAGGAAATACTCTTGACGCTAATACAATTCCAATTGAAAAGGAAAATGCTGATAAAGCATTTGATGCTGCAACTTGTATTGGTTGTGGTGCATGTGTTGCAAGTTGTAAGAATTCGTCTGCAATGTTGTTTGTTTCTGCTAAAGTATCTCAATTTTCTTTATTGCCTCAAGGTAAAGTTGAAGCTACTGATAGAGTTTTGAATATGGTTAATCAAATGGATGAAGAAGGTTTTGGAAATTGTACCAATACCGGAGCATGTCACGTTGAGTGTCCTAAAGGAATCTCATTGGATTACATTGCAAAGCTTAATAGAGAATACGTTAAAGCAAACCTGAAGAAATAAATTATATACTTTCTCTAATAATCCAATTTGCTCTAATCTTGATTTTTTCTGGGCTATGGATTGTTCTTTCTGCATTAATCTTTTTTAAATAATTTCCGGAGTCCCATTTCATATTTTTGTTTTTATCATGAATTAATCGAATACTGTAATCACCAGGATTAATATTTTCAAAAATACAATCATCTAGTTCGTCTGTTAGATATTTTATTTTAACTATTTTTTCATTTGAATCTAACAATTCAACTATAATTGGGAATTCTTTTAATGATAAAATGTTCATAATAAGAGTACCATAATCAGATGCTTTTTTTGTGGAAAGATTATACTGTAAAGTGTCAATCGTATTTTCATAAAAATCAACAATTGAATTAGGAAATAAATTAATGAAGTAGTTATCATTTGGTAATACTTCAAAGTCAAATACAATACGGTTATTATTTTCAATGTTTGTTGAAAAGCTAACTTCAACTGAGTCCTTGTTCATAATTTTTATGAAATTGTTATTTACAGAATTTAATGGAATATTGCTATTTAGTGCAAACTTAGCCCCTAAATCAATTGAATTATTATTCTCATTCTCAATTTGTAAAGAATCTATATCTAGTTTCTTTTTTGGGAAGGGTAACTTATATTCCTCTTCATAACCCTCATTTGTAATTCTCATACGTATTGTATCATATTCAAATTCTTTGAACCAAAAATTAAGAGTATCCTTATCCTTTTCATATGTTATGGCCGTAGATTCTTTGGCATTTTTATTTTCGATTTTTATCTTTAGGTTTTCCTCATTACCTCTGAATCCAAAACTTACTCTGTTATAAAAATTTTGAAATGGTTTAAAAATAAAAAATGAGGGTTCTTCTTTAAATATTTTTAAATCAATTTTATAATCACCAGGTAACTCAACTATTTCATCGTAAAATGCAATTTTATCAAGTAAAGGATCAAACAAAAAGTTATTATTATAATCTTTAATTGCAACTAGATGATATTTTCCTGATTTTAGATTTGTGAATTTAAAGTATGTACTATCCAGTGTGCTTGCTACATAAGTAGGTTTATTTTTAAATACAATTGAGTCATTAAATTCATTATTTAAGGGATATAACATAGCTGTTATTAATTCTTCCGTTTTTGAAGAATAACCGTCATTAATCATCCCATCGATTTCTAACGAATCAATATATGAGCCCGTTGAAAAAGCATATTTATAAAATGGCAACTCATTTTCTTCATTATTATCTTTTATACTTTGACCAAAATTAAAAACATATGTAGTGCTATCTGTAAATGTTTCGTTTATGTCGATATCGATATATTTAGATGCACCACCTTGAGGGAAAATAGAATATTTATTTTTTTCTATTGGTGGAGAAACAACTAGTTGAGAATTAAGATCCTCTAGTTTTATATATTCATTAAAAAATATTCTTATTCTTTTATCATTAAAAAAAACTGAATTATTTTCTGGGACTGTTTTAATAACCTCCGGTGGAGCTTCATCTATAGGTCCACCATCGGGAGTTCCTCTCTTTGCACATGAAATACTTATAAATATTAATATGAGTAGTGGAATTATAAATTTGATTTTCATTAATAACTTGAATTATATAAAGCTTTTTTCAATTAAATTAAAATCATATTAATGTTGAATATAGTATTTTTGTTAAATGTCTGAAGAAAAATTCAAGAAAATAATTTCACATGCAAAAGAATACGGTTTCATTTTTCAATCGAGTGAAATTTATGATGGATTAAGTGCAGTTTATGATTATGGTCAAAATGGAGTTCTACTAAAAAATAATATAAAAGAATATTGGTGGAAGTCTATGACTCAGTTTAATGAAAATATTGTAGGTATAGATTCAGCTATTTTTTCACATCCCACGACTTGGAAAGCAAGTGGTCATTTGGATGCATTTAATGACCCATTAATTGATAATAAAGATTCTAAAAAAAGATATAGAGCTGATAATTTAATTGAAGATTTTATCCAAAAAATAGAAAAAAAATTATCTAAGGAGATAGAAAAAAATAGAAAAAGATTTGGTGAAAGTTTCGATGAAGAAACTTTTTTATCTACAAATGATAGGGCAAAAAAATATAAAGCAGAAATCAACGATTTGAAATCAAATCTAAATAAAGCACTCAACGAAGAAAATTTAGATTTATTAAAAGAAATTATAATATCGAAAAATATTTCTTGTCCAGTCTCAGGAACAACTGATTGGACTGACGTTAAACAATTTAATTTGATGTTTAACACAAAAGTTGGTGCCTCCGCTGAAAGTGCTACAGAATTATTTTTAAGACCTGAAACTGCTCAAGGTATTTTTTTAAACTATTTAAATGTTCAAAAGACAGGGAGAATGAAAATCCCTTTTGGAATTGCTCAAATTGGAAAGGCTTTTAGAAATGAAATTATAGCTAGACAATTTATTTTTAGAATGCGTGAGTTTGAACAAATGGAAATGCAATTTTTTGTCAAGCCTGGTACTCAAAAAAAATGGTACGAACAATGGAAAAAAAACAGAATGGAATGGCATTTATCAATTGGAATAAATAAAAATAATTACAGATTTCATGATCATGATAAACTTGCACACTATGCTGATGCTGCTTGTGATATTGAGTTTAATTTCCCATTTGGATTTAAAGAATTAGAGGGTATTCACTCACGCACAGATTTTGATTTGGCAAATCACGAAAAGTTTTCCTCAAAACAAATTAAATATTTTGATCCTGAGGATGAATCTAAATACATACCTTATGTTGTAGAAACATCAATAGGTTTAGATCGAATGTTTCTTGCCGTCTTTTCTAATTCCCTTTGTTTTGAATCGCTGGAAGACGGTTCTCAAAGAACTGTATTAAAAATCCCAAAAATATTAGCACCAAATCAATGCGCAATTCTACCATTAGTAAAGAAAGATGGACTTGCTGATTTTGCAAAAGAGTTAAAAAATCAACTTAAAGTAAAATTTAAGTTAATTTATGATGAAAAAGATGCTATAGGTAGAAGATATAGAAGGCAGGATGCTTTAGGAACACCTTTTTGTATAACAGTTGACCATCAGACCCTTGATGATAAAACCATCACGATTAGAGATCGGGACTCAATGAAACAAAAAAGAATTAAAGTGGATGAATTAGAAAATTTTTTATTTAAATCTTTTGAAATTTCTAATTGGCTTAAGTAAATAGTGATTAAAATTTTCTCATACAATATTAACGGAATTAGAGCAGCTATAAAAAAAGATTTAGTAAAATGGATTACAAAATCAAATCCTGACATAGTTTGTTTTCAAGAAATAAAAGCTAATGAGGACCAATTTGATACTGAAATTTTCACTAAACTTGGATACCATAATTATTGGTTTTCAGCTCAAAAAAAAGGATACAGTGGAGTTGGTATAATATCTAAAATCAAACCTGAAAATATTCAAATAGGTACAGGTATTGACTTTATGGATTATGAGGGAAGAAACTTAAGATTAGATTTCAAAAAGTTTTCAGTAATGAGCTTATATCTTCCATCCGGAACAAACATTAATAGATTAGAATTTAAATTTAAGTATATGTATGAGTTTGAAAAATATGTCAACTCTTTAAAATCTAAAATTCCTAATTTAATTATTGGCGGAGATTATAATATTTGTCATAAAGCTATTGATATTCATGATTCGTCACCAAGAATGGAAAAAGTTTCAGGATTCCTTCCAGAGGAAAGAACTTGGCTTGATAAATTTATAAAGTCAGGATTTATAGACTCATTTAGATATTATAATAAATTCCCACACAAATATTCTTGGTGGAGTTATAGAGCAAACTCAAGGAATAACAATAAAGGTTGGAGGATTGATTATTTGTTGGTATCAGAAGCATTACGTAAAAATTTAATAGGATCATATATTTTGGATGATATAGTTCACTCTGATCACTGTCCAATCGGAATAAATATTGAAATTTAATGGAATATAATTATCTACCCTCAACAAAAATAAAGGTTAGTAAAATATGTCTTGGTACAATGACATGGGGTCGGCAAAATACTGTTAAGGAGGCATTTGATCAAATGAATTATAGTATTGAAAATGGTGTGAATTTTTTCGATACTGCCGAACTATACCCAGTTCCAGCAACACCCGACAAATATGCTGAAACTGAAAAAATTATAGGAAATTGGTTTAATGAGTTTAAAAAAAGAGATAAAATAATTTTAGCAACTAAAATTGCAGGTCCAGGTGCTTATACGGCACATATTAGAAAGACAGGATTTAAAGGCAATTCAATTGAAGAGGCAGTTAATGGAAGTTTAAAAAGATTAAAGACAGATTATATAGATTTATATCAGTTACATTGGCCAGAAAGAATTACAAATACTTTTGGTAACAGAAGTTTTCAATATATAAAAGATTCATGGGAAGATAATTTTAAAGAAATTTTAGAAAAGTTGGAGCAAATAATTAAATCTGGTAAAATAAGACATATTGGCTTATCAAACGAAAATCCATGGGGTATCATGAAGTTTATAGAGTATTCCAAAAAAGGTTTGCCAAAGATGATTACAATTCAAAATCCATATTCATTATTAAATAGATTGTTTGAAATTGGTAGTTCTGAAATTTGTAAATATGAAAATGTAGGGCTACTTGCTTATTCTCCACTAGCTTTTGGTGTTTTAACTGGAAAATACTTTAATAACGAAATTCCTAAGAACAGTAGATTGGATTTATTTCCAACACTTAAAAGATACAATGGAAAAAGATCGATGGATGCTGCACTCTTATATCAAAAAATAGCAGATAAATATGGTTTATCATTGACCGATTTAGCTCTCTCTTTCGTAAACGATAGACCTTTTGTTACAAGTAATATAATTGGTGCAACTACTTTAAATCAATTAAAAGAAAATATTAAAAGTATCAATGTTAAACTATCTGATGAAATAATTAGTGAAATTAACCTAGTTCAGGAAATCATACCTAATCCTGCTCCTTAAATACTTCTTTAACAACATCACTTAACTTGGAAAATTTTAATATGTCAATTTGATTTGTTTTATTTTGTGTTTTTGAATTCGATGAAATTATAATTTTATTGTATCCTAATCTTTCTGCTTCAGATATTCTTATATCAATATTTTTTACATTTCTTAATTCACCTGACAGTCCAACTTCAGCACAAAAACAAAGTCCATTTTTAATACTTAGGTTAGTATTTGATGATAGTATGGAAAAAATAACTGCAAGATCTAAAGCTGGATCATCAATCTTTATCCCACCAGTTATATTTATAAAAATATCTTTTACTCCAATTTTAAAACCAGCCTTTTTTTCTAAGACTGCTAACAACATATTTAATCTTTTTGAATTAAAACCATTGGATATTCTTTGCGGAGTACCGTAAACTGCAGAACTAACAAGAGCTTGAATTTCAATCATTATAGATCTATTACCATCTAGTGTTATTCCAATGCAATTACCGCTTAATTGATTTTCTCTATTTGAAGTGAAAAGTTCGCTTGGATTTTTAACAATGTTTAATCCAGTATTTAGCATTTCATATATACCGATTTCTGAAGTTGATCCAAATCTGTTCTTTTTTGACCTTAGAATACGATATAAATTATTTTTATCACCCTCAAAGTTTAATACGACATCAACCATATGTTCTAAAACTTTAGGTCCAGCTATATTACCATCTTTAGTAATGTGTCCAATTACAATAATTGGAATACCTGTTTGTTTTGCGACTTTAATTAACGTTGAGGTACATTCTTTAATTTGTGGTGTGCTACCTTGTATATTTTCAATACCGTCTGTTTGAATTGTTTGAATAGAATCAATTACGATTAAATCAGGCATTAATGCCTCAATAGATTTTAATATTAATTCTAAGTTTGTTTCAGTTAAAATATAGCATTCATTTTGATTCTTAGAAATTCTGTTAGCTCTTAATTTAATTTGTTGTTGACTTTCTTCACCAGAAATATATAAAACTTTTCTTTTGATGGAAATTGATATTTGAAGTATTAGTGTTGATTTTCCAATACCAGGTTCACCTGAAATTAAAATCACAGATCCAGGTACTATACCACCACCAAGAACTCTATTAAGCTCATTATCACCTATTTTTATTCTTTCAGTTGTTTCAGCATCAATTTCTTTTATTTCTTTAAGCTTTGATTTATTTAGTATAATGTTGGGTTCGCTTTTCTTTTTGGATTGTATTATTTCCTCGTCTACTGTATTCCATTCCCCACATTGACTGCACTGGCCCATCCATTTCGGATATTTTGCCCCACAATTATTACAAGAATAAATTTTTTTGGTACTTGCCATTAGTCCCTAAACTAATGTATTTTTTTTATTAGGAAAAATTATTGAAGGTTTAAAAATTTTGGCATTTTTTAGGGACATAGTAGCATAGCTAATTATAATTATTGTATGACCTTTGCTTACCTTCTTAGCAGCTGGCCCATTAATTTCTATTTGTCCAGAATTTCTTTTTCCCTTAATTACGTATGTTTCAAGTCTTTCTCCGTTATTAACATTTAGGACTTGAACTTTTTCTCCTGCGACTATATTAACAGCTTCCATAAGTTTTTCATCGATGGTTACGCTACCTATATAATTTATATTTGCTTCAGTCACTGTAACGTTATGTATTTTCGATTTTAAAACTTCAATTTTCATATTATTAATCTAAAAAAGAAGATTATCAATTAATCTTACACCTTCTACTTTAACACAGATAAATCCTCTAAATCTTCCCTTATCATTAGACTTACCAAAATGCTCCAAAGTAATCTCATCTCTAATTTCAAAATATTCAAGATTAAAATCATTTGTTTTTTCAATTTTACTTTTGATTTTTCTTAATAAATCTGGGTAATCAATTTTTAAATAATTTTCTTTAGCAAATAATAAGCAGTCAAAGATTATTCCACACTGTTTATAAGAATTTGCTGATAACAATTTATTTCTTGAGCTTAATGCTAACCCATTTTTATTTCTTACGGTTGGGCATACAACTAAAATAATATTTGGAAAGAAGCCATCAATTAAAGTTCTAATCACCAGTGTTTGTTGAAAATCTTTTTCCCCAAAAAATACAACTTGAGGACGAAATATTTCAAAAAGTTTATTAATAATTGTTGCTACGCCATCAAAATGACCAGGCCTAGATTTACCTTCGAGTACTGTATTTATAAACCCAAGTTCAAATTCATCAATATTGGTATTATCTTGGTAAATTTCATTTACACTTTTAGGGATAAATACATTAATATTACATGATATAGAATTAATTTTTTTAATATCATTTTCAAAATCTTTCGGATAAGATTCAAAGTCCTTAGGATCATTAAATTGAGTAGGATTTATAAAAATAGTAACCCAAACTTCATTACAGGATTTAAATGCTGCTTTTATTAGTGATAGATGCCCTTCATGTAATGAACCCATAGTTGGCACTAGTCCTATTTTTTTTTCTTCTTTTTTGCTTGATTTGAGAGTGTTTTTTAAATCAATTATATTCTTGACTATTTGCATTTAAGAAAATTTTAACAGCAGGCAAACATAACACTTTAGATTTAATCTTATATAATTTTTGTAATTTTGTACACCTTATTATAAGAAGGATTTATGAAAGGAAAAAAGATTTTATATATTTCCTCAGAGGTGATACCTTATATGCCTCAAACTGAAATAGCAACTATGACTTACAGTTTGCCTAAAATTGTCAATGAAAATGGTGGGCAAACTAGAATATTTATTCCAAAATATGGTATAATAAATGAAAGAAGACATCAGTTACATGAAGTTATTAGACTTTCAGGAATAAATTTAATAATTGATGATATGGATATGCCTCTTATTTTAAAGGTTGCCTCCATACCTAAAGAAAGAATGCAGGTTTATTTCATTGATAGCGAAGACTATTTTAAAGATAGGCAAGTTGAGTCAGATAAAAATGATAAACTATACAAGGATAATGACGAAAGAGCAATTTTTTTTGCTAAGGGCGTTATTGAGACAATAAAAAAATTGAATTGGGCACCAGATCTTATCCACGTTCATGGATGGATTGCATCTCTTCTTCCTTTATATTTAAAAAACTATTACAACGAAGAACCAATGTTTCAAAATACAAAGGTGATAGTATCATTATATGAAAATGAGATTAAAGGAAAGCTCGATAAAAAAATAGTTGATAAGATAAAATTTGATGAGATTGAAGATAAAAATATTTCAATTCTTGATAATCCAACTTATGAAAACCTATATAAAATATCTCTTGCTCTAGCAGACGGTGTAATCTTTACATCGGATATAAAGAATTCTTTCAATGAAATTTTAAAAAAGACCAAAGTGCCTGTTTTGGAATGCTTTTTGAAATCCGATTATGAAAAAGAGTATATGGACTTTTACAATCAATTCTTGCTGAATGAAGACTAATAATTTAATTATTTTTTTATCTTTTTTAATGTTCTTTTCTTGTGTAAAAGAGTACAATACTATTGGAACTGATATTCTCAAGTCTGATACCTTTAAAACAGAAGTTGAATATGTTGGTGTTCAAATCAAACAAAAAATAATTCCACCTTTTAAATCAATAGCTCTTCCAATTTACCAGTTAGGTAATTTACAGGATGGTGTATTTGGAAATAAAGACGCTTTTTTCATTACACAGTTAGGTTTAGAAGAACTAGATCCAAGGTTTGGAATTACAAGCCAGGAGGCAGAGGAGGCTGGAAGTGATACTAATGTTCAAATTATAAAAGAAAATGAACAAGTAATAGACGCTTATTTAGATATACCTTTTTTCAATAATACGTTTGATAGTGATGGTGATGGAGTTATTGATGCTTATGATGTAGATCCGTTTGATATTTATAGCGATAGTGATGGAGATGGGCTAGCCGATGTGCTTGAAAGGTCTAATGGTACAGATCCTTTAAATCCAGATACCGATGACGATGGGATCCTAGATAATGTTGATACTGATACAATTAACCCTAATCAAGGAGCAACAGTTTATGACATTGATTCTTTAATTGGCAATAAGGATACATCTTTTAAAATAAAAGTTCAAGAATTAGATTATTATTTAAGTACATACGATCCATCAAATAATTTTGAAACTTTCTTAAAATATTATTCCGATGATAATATTATTGAGAATTTTAAGGGTAAAGTATTATATGATGGAGAAGCAGAGATAAATACCAATGAAGTCGTTATATATAAAGAGGACGATCCTGAAACTGATGATATTGATGAATCTACAGAAGTTAAAGAAAGGTTAACCCCAAGATTGAGAATACCGATTGATATTGATTATATGCAATCAAAAATTATTGATATGGAAGGTAATATTGATCTCGTTAATCAAGATAATTTTAGTTTATATTTCAAGGGTATATTTTTAAGTGCTTATGATTTTTCTGAACCTCTAATGTTAATTTTGGATTATTCACAAGCTGCAATTAATATAGTTTACGAATATGATGAATATAATAAAAATGACACGCCAGATGACACAACTGACGATACAATTGACAGAAACGAAAAAATATTCAAATTAAACCTTACAGGTAACCAAATAAATATATTTAAAGATGACCCATATTCATCTCAAATTCAAGATGCTTTATCCAGTAGTTCTGAGGATCTTAAAAGAGTATATTTAAAAGGAGGTGAGGGCATAATGATGGAAATAGATTTATTCAAAGACAGTAATGGAAATGATGTTTTAGAACAAATAAAATCAAACGGATGGCTAATCAATGAAGCAAATTTAACTATGTATGTAGACAAAGAAACTATTGATATCAATGGAGGAATCATTGAGCCATCTAGGCTTTATCTTTATGATATTGAGAGTAAGGCACCAGTCATTGATTATTTTATTGATCAATCCCAAGGGCAAAAGCCAAAAGATCAAAAAGCTGTACATGGTGGAATAATTGAAATTGATGAGGACAGAAAAGGAATCAAATATAAAATTAGAATTTCAGAGCACGTAAAAAATATAATTAGAAATGATTCTCTAAGTAAGAAGTTAGGTTTAGTTGTCTCTTCTGATATAACTAATGCCATAAATACAGATTTAAAAAATAATAATGAGTTAGAGTATATACCAATATCAACTGTTGTTAACCCTCTAGGTACTGTATTGTATGGCCCAAGTCCTGAACCAGCTAACAATGACAAAAGATTTAGATTAGAATTATTTTACACTGAAATAAATAATTAAAATTTCAATATTTTTTTTAATAAACTACGTTTCTCTTTTAAGAAAAAAGATAGAGGAATGAGTTCAATAATCTTTGAACTAAAAATAATAAAACAAAGTAGTCTAGCATATAAACCATCAAAGTGTTTATTGATATAAATTAAAGAAGATTTAATTACCTCAGCTTTAGAATTAATTTTGGTTTGAAAATCTTTTCTTGAGGACTTACCATGATAATGATAACAATAAAGATCATTAAAAAATAATGTATGAATTTTAAAACTTCTAGCTCTTTTGCAAATATCCATATCTTCATAATACATCCAATAGTCTTCATCCCAACCACCAATTTTAATATAATCACTTTGCCTTAACAATAGAAAAGAGCCAGATATCCAGTCAGGAGAAAATGAAGTTTTTTGATTTATTTTATTTTTTGAAATACCAAAAATAAGTCTGTATATAAATCTAAGAATTCCATTAATTGAATATAAGTTTAGAAATATACCATATGCATTTGTGTTTTTATTTTTATTATCAAGTTGCTTAATACTAAAAATAGTATTGTTAATATTTTTAACTCTGTTCAATAATACATCAAGACAATTATTTGGAATTTTAGTATCGGGGTTTAAGAATAAAAGCCATTTACCTGTTGCATTCGAAGCACCTATATTACATGCTCTTGAAAACCCATAATTTTTTGGGTTTTCTATCCATTTAACACGGTTATATTTTGATTTATAATTATCAATTTTGCTATCATTAGAATTATTATCTAATACAATTATTTCTGGATTTATTTTTTTTTGATTTTGAATACTATCTAAGCATATGCTTAAATGCTCCCAAGATTTATAATTGACAATTATAATCGAAAGAGTTGTCATTATAATTTTCTCCTTAGTCTAGCAACTGGAGCACCAATCATTTCACGATATTTTGCAACGGTTCTTCTTGCAATTGGATAACCTTTTTTGTTTAATAATTTTGTTAACAGATCATCAGTTAATGGCTTTTTCTTGTCTTCATTTTCAATAATATTTTCTAAAGTTTTTTTAACCTCAATTGTAGAGATATCTTCACCCTTAGAATTCTTTATCCCCTCAGAAAAAAATGACTTTATTAATTTGATTCCATATGGTGTATCAACATATTTGCTATTAGCAACTCTTGAAATAGTTGATATATCCATTGTAATTTCTTCAGCAATGTCTTTTAAAATCATAGGTCTAATTTTTTTCTCATCTCCACTTAAAAAATATTCTTTTTGAAAATTTACTATGGCGGACATTGTCATGATTAGAGTTTGATTTCTTTGTTTTATGGCTTCTATAAACCATTTTGCGGAATCTAGTTTTTGTTTTATAAATAGAACCGCATCCTTTTGACTTTTAGTCTTTTCTTTAGATTCTGAATATCCTGAAAGCATATTCTTGTATTCTTGAGATACATATAAATCAGGAGCATTTCTTGAATTTAATTTAAGTTTAATTTCACCATCAACTATTTCAATAGTAAAATCTGGTACAATTGAAGAATTAATTTTTGTATTCTCATTATATGCACCACCAGGTTTAGGGTTTAATTTTTCTATCTCACCTACACAATCTTTTAGTTCCTCATCAGAAATATTAAGCTTAGTTTTTATTTTATCAAAGTGTCTTTTCGAAAACTCATCAAATAAGTTTTCTGTAATTCTAATTGCATTTGAAATATTCTTTGTTATTTTTTTTCTCTTTAATTGAAGAATTAGACATTCTTGTAAGTTTTTAGCTCCAACTCCTGCTGGGTCTAGAAGGTATACTTTATCTAAAATTTTTTGAATTCTATCTTCTTGTGCATCAATTCCTAAAGAGAAAGCTAAATCATCAGAAATATCTATCAAGTCTCTTCTTAGATATCCAAATTGATCTAAACTTCCTACAATGAATTCAGCTATTTTTAAATCTTCAGAATTAAAAGAGAATGAATGCAATTGGTTTTTTAAGAATTGATTGAATGAAGTTCCCGAAGCAAAAGGAATCGCATTTTCATTTTCTTCACTGTGGTTGTTAGTTCTTAAGTTATAATCTGGTATATCATCATCAGATAAATAATCAGAAATATCTATTTCATCATCATTAAACTCCTCTCTTTCTGAGTTGTCCTCAATGTCAAATTCATCTTTTTCATTATCAAGATTTTCATTAATAGTATCGAGTGCTGGATTCTCTTCGATCTCTCTTGAGAGTTTTTGTTCAAACTCCAAAGTTGACAATTGAATTAACTTCATCAATTGAATCTGTTGTGGAGATAATTTTTGCGAAAGTTTTAATTGTAACTTTTGATTTAACATCTTTGATAATTAATCTAAAATTACAAAATAACAGGGAGAAAATTTAAAAATCAGCGTTTTTAGGTGTTCTTGGGAAGGGAATTACATCTCTAATATTACCCATCCCAGTTATAAATAAAATAAGCCTCTCCAATCCAAGTCCAAATCCACTGTGCTTAACTGAGCCAAATTTTCTTAGATCCAAATACCACCAAAGTTCTTTCTCATCAATATCCATAGATTTAATTCGATCTTTTAAGACATCTAATCTTTCCTCCCTTTGAGAACCACCAACAATTTCACCTATTCCAGGAAATAAAATATCCATAGCTCTAACTGTTTTCTTATCATCATTAAGTCTCATGTAAAATGCTTTTATTTTTGCAGGATAGTCATAAACTACAACAGGACATTTAAAGTGTTTTTCTACTAAAAATCTTTCATGTTCACTTTGGAAATCAATACCCCAATCATTAACGGGATATTTAAATCTACCCTTTTTATTTGGCTTACAGTTCTTAAGAATATCAAAAGCTTCTGTATAACTTATTCTAATAAATTTATTTTCAATAACAAAATTTATCCTTTCAATTAAACTTAATTCATTCCTTTCAAACTTTGGAAGACTTTGTTCTTCTTTTAAAAGCCTTTCACTTAAAAAATTTATTTCTTTTTTACATTTTTCATATACATCTTTAATAATGTATTTGATGAATGATTCAGCTAAATCTATGTTATCACTTAATTCATAAAATGCCATTTCAGGCTCTATCATCCAAAATTCAGCAAGATGTCTTGATGTATTTGAGTTTTCAGCTCTGAATGTTGGCCCAAAAGTATAAACCTTACCCATGCCTAATGCTAAAGCTTCTGCTTCCAATTGTCCAGAAACTGTTAAATTAGTCTCTTTTCCGAAAAAATCTTTTGAAAAATCTATGCCATTATTTTCATCCTTTGGTATTTCTTTTAGATTATGAGTTGTTACTTTAAACATTTCACCTGCCCCTTCCGCATCGCTACCAGTTATAATTGGTGTATGAACATAGTAGAAATTGTTTTTATTGAAAAATTTATGGATTGAATATGAAATTTCAGATCTTATTCTTAAAACGGAACTAATAGTTTTTGTTCTTGCTCTTAAGTGTGCATTTTCTCTAAGGAATTCAAAAGAATGTTTTTTTGGTTGAATTGGATAATTATCTGGATGGCTTGTGCCTAGTATTTCAATATTTTTTACATGAATCTCAACATTTTGACCCTTACCTTGACTTTCTACAATTTCACCTTTTAAATTTAAGGAAGCTCCAGTAGTTATCTGAGATAAAGTTTTTTTATCAAAACTATCTAGTTCAATAACACATTGTAAATCTTCAATGCATGAGCCATCATTTATATTAATAAAACGATTAGACCTAAAGGTTTTTACCCAGCCACATACGTATACATCTTTACCAATATCCTTGTTCTTTAAAATATTTTTTATTTCAGTATGATTCAGCATAATCAGAGTGATAAAATTTCCTTTTCTTTAACTGCTAAAATACTGTCAACCTTTGAGATAAACTTGTTAGTTAGATCCTGAATATCTTGCTCATAATTACTTTTTAAGTCTTCAGAAAAATCTGATTTTCTAATATCATTATTTGCATCTTTTCTAGCATTTCTAATACTAACCTTAGCTTTTTCCACTTCTGATTTAGCAATTTTTACTAATTCAATTCTTCTTTCCTCAGTGAGAGGGGGAATATTAATTAGAATAGATTCACCATTATTCATTGGGTTAAATCCTAAATTACTGTTTAAAATAGATTTTTCAATATCTTGAAGTTTATCCTTTTCCCAAGGTTGAATAGAAATCGTTTGGGAGTCTGGAGTATTAATATTTGCAATTTGATTAAGAGGAGTTAAAACTCCATAGTATTCAACTTTTACTGTTGAAAGCATATTAGGATTAGCTTTACCTGCACGAATATTTACTAATTCTTTTTCCAAATAAATTATAGAATTATCCATCATTTCATTTGAACTTTCTATTATAAAATCTAATTCTTCCATTTTAATTTACAATTGTTCCAATATCTTTTCCTTCAATGATTTTTTTAAGGTTTCCAGGTTTATTCATATTAAAAACTATAATTGGTAAGTTATTTTCTTGGCTTAATGTAAAAGCTGTGGAGTCCATAATTTTAAGTTTTTTATTAATTGCCTCATCATATGTAAGTTTCTTAAACTTCACTGCATCTTTATTTTTTTCAGGATCAATATTATAAATTCCATCAACTCTTGTACCCTTTAATATAGCATCTGCATTAATTTCTATTGCTCTTAGAACCGCTGCAGAGTCTGTTGTAAAAAAAGGATTACCTGTGCCTGCACTAAAAATAACTACTCTCTTTTTTTCAAGATGTCGTACAGCTTTTCTTTTTATATATGGTTCAGCAACTGCTTCAATTTTAACAGCGGTTTGAAGTCTAGTTTGAACATTTAGTTCTTCCAAACTACTTTGTAATGCAAGACCATTTATTACTGTTGCCAACATCCCCATATAATCAGCTTGAACTCTATCAATTCCATTACTTGCACCTGAAACTCCTCTAAAAATATTTCCACCTCCAATAACAATTGCTAATTCAATACCAGCATCAACTATTTCTTTAATTTCTTTACTGTACGCAAGTATTCTTTTAGGATCAACACCATGATTTCTTTCTCCAAGCAATGCTTCTCCGCTTAACTTCAGTAAAATTCTATTATATGACATATAATATGATTATGTAAATATAATCATAGTATTTAAAAAGGCTATTAGTTAATACTTGTTATTAAACTAAAGCTACTCTTTTGAAGTCAGTAATTACACATTCGTTATTTTCAGACTGAATGTAATTTTCAACACTAGATTTATTGTCTTTGATATATGCTTGTTTGACTAGTGTATTGTCTTTGAAGAATTTTTTTAATTTGCCTTTTGCTATGTTATCTAACATTGCTTCAGGCTTACCTTCGGCTCTAAGTTGTTCTTTAGCAATTTCAATTTCCTTTTCGATTACTTCTTTACTAACTGAATCTTCATTTAATGCTATGGGATTCATTGCAGCAACTTGCATAGCAACGTTCTTCGAAACATCAGAAACATTCTCAAATTTATTAGATAATCCTGCAAGAGTAGCGATTTTATTCCCTGCATGAATATAAAAGCCTACATGTTCAGATGAAACAGATTCAAAAGCTCCTATCTCTAATTTTTCTCCAATAACACCTGTTTGTTCTATAAGTTTTTCACTAACTGTCATTGACTCATGTGTAGAATTTAATAGTTCTTCAAGGCTTGAGCAATTTAGAGCTATTTTACAAAATGATTTCGCTAAATCAACAAAGCTTTCATTTTTAGCAACAAAGTCAGTTTCACAATTTAATGAAATAATTACACCTTTAGTTTGATCATCGTTGACCATGGCAATCACAGCACCTTCGCTTGAATCTCTATCAGCTCTTTTAGCAGCTACTTTTTGACCTTTTTTTCTAAGATTTTCGATTGCTAGTTCAAAATCGCCGTTAGCTTCGACAAGTGCGTTTTTACAATCCATCATTCCAGCACCTGTAGCTTTTCTAAGTTTATTAACTTCTGAAGCAGTAATATTACTCATAAATATAATTTTTAATTTTTCTTATTTGAATCATTATCTTCGGAAGGATTATCACTTTTTTCTTTTTTGGCCTCGTTTTCCATTTTTTCATTTTCTCTTATTGAAAGTCCTTTTTTTACTGATTCAGTAACATGTTTTAAAATAACTTCAATAGATTTAGTAGCATCATCATTGGCAGGTATTCCAAAGTTGACTTGATTAGGATCTGTATTAGTATCTACTAATGCAAAAATTGGAATATTTAATTTGTTTGCTTCTCTTACGGCTATATTTTCTCTTCTTATATCAACAACAAAAATTGCACCTGGTAATCTAGTCATAGATGTGATTGATCCTAAGTTTTTTTCAAGTTTAGCTCTTGTTCTATCAACCCTTAGTTTTTCTTTTTTAGAAAGAGTTTCGAATGTACCATCTTCCTTAGTTCTGTCTATAGCTGACATTTTTTTAACTGCTTTTCTAATGGTAACAAAATTTGTCAACATACCACCAGGCCATCTTTCAGTAATATATGGCATATTAACCTCAGATGCAGATTTTGATATGATATCTTTTGCTTGCTTTTTAGTTGCAACAAATAATATTTTTCGTCCTGATGAAGCAATTTTTTCCAATGCATTACAAGCTTCTTCAAGCTTATTAACAGTTTTGTATAAATTAATGATGTGAATGCCATTTTTCTCCGAATAAATGTATGGCGACATGTTTGGATTCCACTTTCTCGTCAGGTGACCGAAATGAACTCCTGCTTTTACTAATTCTTTTATTTCAATTTTACTCATTTTATTTAGTTTACGTTCTTAAAATTTTAGCAACAAACTTTTACATTTGTTTAGATGCTAAACTAAACTTCAACAAGGCGATGATATTAAATATAATCTGGATTTTATCTCTTAGAAAACTGAAATTTCTTTCTTGCCTTCTTTTGCCCAAACTTTTTTCTTTCTACCATTCTTGGATCCCTGGTTAACAAACCTTCTTTCTTTAATGCAGATTTATTTTCATCGGACATTTCAGAAAGAGCTCTAGAAATCGCAAGCCTTATTGCTTCAACTTGGCCAGTAATTCCACCACCATAAACATTTACAGATAAGTCAAACTTACCTATATTATCAGTTAATTTAAATGGTTGTAGGATTTTATACTGAAGTGAAGTCGTTGGGAAATAATCTTTGTAATCTTTTCCATTGATAGTCATTTTATCCTTACCCTTTGATAAGTAAATTCTTGCGACGGATGTTTTTCTTCTTCCTATTTTATGTATTATTTCCACAACTAAAATTCATTAATATTAATTATCTCTGGATTCTGTGAGCTTTGATTATGATTTTCATCATCATAAACCCTTAAATTTTTAAAAATTGCAGACCCTAATTTATTTTTAGGTAACATGCCTTTGACGGCTTTTTCTATTAAGTCTGATGGATTTTTATCAAAAACTTGCTGAGCAGTCTTAATCTTTTGTCCACCTGGATATCCAGAGTGACTTATATAAGTTTTGTTTTCCCATTTATTTCCTGTTAGATTAACTTTTTTAGCATTTATAACTACAATGTAATCTCCACAGTCAACATGAGGAGTAAAGGATGGTTTATGCTTTCCTCTTAATATTTTAGCAATATTAGAGCACATTCTTCCAAGATTTTGATCAGTAGCATCAACAAGAAGCCACTTTTTATCAACATCTTCTTTCCTCAGAGATAAAGTCTTAAAACTGTTTGAATCCAAAACAATTAATTTATTGGCCAGCAAAACTACAATAAATAATCAAAAATGCAAATGATTCATCTATAAATACTGATAGTTAGTGCGCTTCAAGCCAATTTTCACCAACACCTATGTCAACAGTAAGAGGAACTTCTAGTTTATAGGCATTTTCCATATTATCGATAATTATTTTTTTTGCTTGTTCAACTTCATTTTGTGGTGCTTCAAAAACTAATTCATCATGAACTTGTAGAATTAGCTTTGTTTTCATGAATTTGGAGTTCAAATCATTAAATATTTTTATCATTGAAAGTTTTATTATGTCGGCGGCGCTCCCTTGAACTGGTGTATTTATTGCGTTTCTTTCAGCCGAAGATCTAATCATACCATTTCTAGAATTGATATCATTTAGAAATCTTTTTCTTCCAACTAAGGTTTTAACAAAACCATTTTCTCTAGCGTAATTTATTTGATTTGTCATAAATTCTTTTAGAGAGGGATAGCTATTATAATAATTATCTATTATAACTTTTGATTCGGCTCTTGTTAAATTTGTTTGATTACTTAATCCAAAAGCTGAAACACCATATATAATACCAAAATTTACAATTTTAGCATGACTTCGCTGCTCTTTTGTAACTTCTTTTAAATTAATTCCAAAAACATTAGCAGCAGTAGATGCGTGGATATCTTCATTATTATTAAAGGCATCAATCATATTTTTATCACCACTCATAGATGCAATAACTCTTAATTCAATTTGTGAATAATCCGCAGAAATAATTACATTTCCCTCTTTGGCTGTGAATGCACTTCTTATCATTCTACCATTTTTTGT